>MDSV01181876.1_pt1 | contig 11102 bp, 10 predicted proteins | sample 810851 | NCBI WGS metagenome assembly MDSV01 (sample SAMN05326640, study PRJNA326480) | marine metagenome | isolation source: seawater | place: Atlantic Ocean: North East | collected 2012 | reverse complement strand
TCATCTATAAACATATTAAGCCTGCTTATATCCAGAATCTCAATTATTGACATAATAAAAGGAGCTAATGAAGCAATAATAGTAATTACAAATATATACCTATATCTATAAATAACCGAATCCTTTGAAAAATAAAGGTGAGCTATAAAAAAAACACTTATTAAAAGGAAGTTTTGAAACTTTATCAATAGTAATGGTAAAGAGATTAATAATGCGAGCAACCTTCGATTTTCTATGAAAAAAATTACAGATAGAATCATAAACACTAGAACCAATGTATCTCGAAGAGCTAATGAGCTATATAGTAATAAACTTGGATAAAAAACCATAAATAAAAGGGGCCAACCACGCAAATTCTTGGATGAATAGAGCCAAATAATTAAAACAGTAGCCATAAATCTATTAAAAAAACCTAAACTTTGAATTGTTTCTATATAAGGCATAGGAATCAAAGCTAACATCCAGCTTGAGGCCTCAACTGGTGCGCTTTCATCAAAACTCTCTAAGGCAAATGAACGAATACCTTGGGTAACATGAAAGTACTGCCATTGATCTGGCATATAACTTGGAGAAAAAAGAACGTTATTTAGGAAAAACGGAGTGAAAGCAAGCAACCCCAAAAAGAAAGATAGCCATAATGGAATCAAACCAATTCTAAATGATACAAAGACTACAATCAAAATTGCTAATAAATTTGGAAAATCGTAGAAAAACATTTATTTAGACCTTATATGTAAATATTCAAATAATATTTCTTAATCACCAATTGACCATACCTCTTCATATCTTGTCACCATTTTTTCAAGAGCAAAGTTTTTAGCAATTCTTTGTCGACAATCTTTTTGTCTTTGAAGCCATTTATCATTATTTAGTTTCTTTTCATCTGCCGCTTTAATTACTGCATCAGCTAGCGATCTTGAATCCTTTGGATTCGCTATCCAGCCTGTTTTAGCTACAATTAATGAAGCATCACCAACATTAGTTGTAATACATGGAGCGCCACATGCCATTGCCTCATTAAGAACATTTGGAAATGCTTCAGATAATGATGAAAGCATAAATACATCAATTCCATTCATTACAGAGGGAATATCATTTCTTATACCCAACAAATGAACACGATTAATTAAACCATTATCCGTAATTTTTGAGACCAACTCGTTATTATTATTATCTAGATTCCTTCCAACAAGCACAGCAGTAAAATTAAAATGTTTTTGATTTAAAACTGTAAGTGCTTCTATCAAACTATTTTGATCTTTTAATGGATCATAGCTTCCAACATGTCCGATTACAAAAGTATTTTCAGAAACATTTAACTCATTGCGAAATTCTCTCCTCAAGACATCATTTTGAAGGTAATTCTCTAAATCATAACCATTATGTATAACAATTCCTTTAGATTTTTTGAAACCGATTGACTCTTGAATTGATCTTGATTTTTCAGCACAGTAAATAATTTTTTTAGGAATAAGTCTTGATAGAAAAGCATTAAATTTTAAGATTAAAGTGGTCGAAAATTTCACCTTGCCTCTTAGTAGAACTGTGTGGTGCACTCCCCAAATAATATTTTTAATACCAGCAAATCTTGCTACTATTCCTCCAATTAAATCTGCATGAATCATCCAGGTCTGAACAACATTAGGTTTAATTTTTTTTATAAGTTTATATAACTTATATAGTCCAAGTATCTTAACTCTGCCGTTTGGAAAATTAAGTGAATGTACTGATACATTAGGGTAATAAAAAGGTAATTCAGAATCTTCTATATTAGACAAAGAAATTATTGTATGTTTGTGTTGTTTATCAAATTTACATAAATTAAATAAAAGAGTCTCAGCGCCCCCTTTTTTTAACCCTGTAATTATATGTAAAACTTCCATCTATCGATCCCATATCAAAGTATGTAAGATTTTAATCTATTAAATCAGATATAAATATTAATTGGCTAAGATTATTAATGGTTTAAAAAAATTTTAAAATTTTGTTCAAAACAAATAATGTGAACTCTTTAATATTTTGCGGTTTAATTATATCAAATGCCTCATCTAAGTATGGTGTTACTTCATTCCATCTAATTCTTTGGAGCAAGAGATTTTTAACTAATGAGAGCCTATTTTCTTTTCTACGTTGATCGATTTCATATGATGGCAATAATTCCCTATTTGAAGCAATATCTAGAAACTTTTCAACTCCATTGTATGCGACATATGAATCTGCATTACTCCATGAATCGTTTCGAATATGTTGAATGAAGCCTATTTTGTTAACACCAAAAAACTTCCATTTCTTTGCGATACGCATAATAAGTTCAAAATCCTCGTTAAATTTTAAAGACTCATCGTATCCATTTAGTTCATTAATTATGTTTTTTCGAAAAAGGTGATGGGTTATTTGACCTGGAATACCATTATCTCGTCCGATCAAACAAACATCTAAATTTCCGTCAGCTTCGTGGACTCTTTCCTTAATTTTTCTTTTGCTATCTAAATATTTAACTTTACTACAGTAAATTGAAGCATAATCCTGATCTAAGGAACTTAAAATTTCTTCTCGCCATTCTATAGAGTCTGGCAATAATTCATCATCAGCATCAATAAAAAGAATAAATTCTCCTTTAGCTAATTTAATACCAACATTTCGTGCGCTTGAGGGGCCTCCATTTTTTTTCTTTTTAAAAATTATAGATATTTGTTTATAGTCTATAAATGAATTAACAATTAACTCTGCTTGATCGCTGTCCGACCCATCATCAATAATAATTATCTCAAATGGCTTTGTACTCTGGTTGATTACTGAAGGTAATGACCTCTTAAGATATTCGGCATCATTATATGTTGTAATAATTACACTTGTTTTGTTTTTACTTGTTTTGATGTAACTCGTCTCCATTTTGATGTTTGTATTTGCTTATTTGGTCTAAAAGAAAATTTTGAAATACTGTTTCATCAAAATCATGATAAAAATCTTTTGACCATTGATGGACATCGTCACAACAGGCCTTATAAACTTCATTATTATCTATGTTAGTTAATATTTTTTTTAAATCGTTATAATCTTTTATTACTAAATCTTTACAGGGGTATTCATACTGTTCCAAGAACATTTCATTAGGAGATATTTCTTCAAGCATATCAATAAATATAGTTGGAATAGAAATTGTTGCTGCATCAAATGTAGATGAAGAGTGAAGAGTCATATGAAGACTTACTGAATTTAATAAATCTGATAATGGCTTTTTGCTTTCAAATCTTACAAAATCATGTTCTATATAAATATCTGGACAATCATGTCTATTATATCTAGGGTGATGTTTAAAAATAATTTCATAATTATTTTTAGATAAGAATTCAGCATTAGTATCAATAATTTTTTTAACTATCTCGACATAACGTTTATTTACTTTTTTATCTAAAAAATCAGGAGTAAGCTGCAAAGTAAAAAGTATTTTTTTATTATTAAATGATTTTTTTTGTGAGGGATTCGAGGCTTTATTCAAGCCCACGGTAATAACATTATTTTTATTGTAAAAACCTGATTTATCAGCATCAATTAAGAGGTTTTTATACCAATCTCCATGTACTAAAGCTACAACATTATTATCTGATTTTAGTCTTGGGGGGCGACCATCTTTCATATAATACTCTTCTCCATCATAAATAAAGGCATGCTGATAATCTACAACACAAGAATTTGGATTTATGCATCTCCATAATGTAACGTTGTTCCATATTAGAGTGATGTAAACTTTAGAATGAAATTTTTTAAAAAAAAGTTTTTTTATAATCTTTGAAATTTTTAATTCTCGAAAATATACCTTATCTGATGTTTCAAACCCTTTATTTCTTATGTGATATATTTTCCTGAATATGATTTGTATAACCGATATGAAATCAAATGGAATCGAATTTTTATTAATCTTATAATCAACAAAAGACCTGAAAGATGTATCTTCAAATACTACGTAACTGAGGCCATTTTTTTTGCAACATTCAATCATTGGCTTGAAAAAAAAGTTTTTACCATTTTTTCCTCTATTAAATGCTGTAGTGGATACAAAAACTACATCATATTCTTTGCCAATGAAAATCAATTTTAAAAAATAACGCATTGAAGCTAAAAAACTTTTTATATCTTGTATTAACATCTTCAGATCTTTGGTGATTGTTAACTATGCTCCCAATTTATCGAGTTCACTTTATATTTCTTAAAGCTAGTGTGTAAGCAATTTTTAGATCAATTTCTTCATCGATATCTATCGAACTTTCTTTATCCATTATATAAGCATAGACATTTTCTTTTAAAAAAAATTCTCGCTCTTTGGAAAACTTATTTACTTTACAGATATAAATTGCTCCATTTAATCTATAGTACTTTTCTAAATCTTGACTTCTTTTCTTGAAAATATCTTTTTTTAGAAATTTATTCATTGCTTGATCACTTTTTAGAGTGTTACTCCAAAGGGGAGAATGATCCATCTCACATACACTTATAATTGAATGAGCACTTTTTTTTTCTAAATATTCAATTGCCTCATCAATGTGCATAGCATTTCTTAGCGGACTTGTTGGCTGAAGTAAAACTACATAATCATAACTTTCTAAATTATCAATGGCATGTTTTAGAACATCAAAAGAAGTAGCAGTGTCACTAGCCAATCTATTTGGTCTTTTAATGATGTCGGTTTTAAATTCTCTGGCAATGTCCAAAATATCTTTATCTTCACTTGATACAACTACTTTATCTAAATACTTACTTTGGAGACCAGCTTCAATAGTCCATGCAATTAATGGTTTTCCATGTAAGTCTAATAAATTTTTACGTCGTAATCGTTTGCTACCGCCTCTAGCTGGTATTACAGCTAAGAAAGTTTTATTCTTATACATTAGAATTCTTTGTGATAGTCTTGATTAGCTCTCTCATATTCTTCTATCTGACCTACGTCTAACCAATACTCTCGAAGAGGAAATGAAATAACCCTTTTATTTTCATTTATTAGTTTATTGAAAAGTGTTGGCATATCATAAAACTTGTTTTGTGGTATGTAATCTAAAACTTCTGGATTTAACATATAAATACCAGCATTCACAAAAAATTTTTGTACTGGTTTTTCATCAATAGACAATATTTTTGTATTTTCAGTACTTACAACTCCAAAGGGAACTTGAAGATCATAATCTCGCACGCACATTGTTCCAACAGAATTATTTGATAAATGGAAATCATGCAAGTGTTCAAAGTTTATATTTGTAAGTAAATCTCCATTCATCACAAAAAATGGATCTTTTATTTCGTCATTTAATAGACTCAATGCCCCGGCAGTACCCAACCTTTTTTCTTCTGATATGTACTTTATACTTACTCCGAATTCACTTCCATCATCAAAAAAATCTTTAATAACATGTGATTTGTAATTTATGCACATCACAATGTTTGTGTAACCATACTCTGCAAACTTTTCCACTATAGTTTGAAGTATTGGTTTGTTTCCTACCTCTAACATTGGTTTTGGGGTATTTTCAGTAAGAGGTTGTAATCTGGTTCCAAGACCTCCCACCATAAGAATTACCTTATTTAATTTTTTTTCTTTTGTTATCAACTCATCTAGAATCTCTAATCCAACTAAATTATCTTTAGCATCGACTATTGGTATTTGATGTATTTTTTTAAGTTTACAAATATTAATTATTTCTTCTTTGGAATCATTGATACTTGCTACAGTTGGATTTCTAAAATATATTTTTTTTACTGACTCAGTTAAAGGAATATTTTTTAAAAGAGCTCTTCTGATATCTCCATCGCTTATAGTACCCAATAACTTATCATTGTCATCAACTACGATTGCAATTTGTTTTGAGCTTTTATCAATAATTTTAAGAACTTCTAAAATAGAAATAGATTCTTTAACAATTATATCTTTGATATTTTTCATAACCTATTTATTTCCAGATGGGATGTTTTAATTCCCATGTTCCATTTATCTTTTCCCATAAATGCGGACTTCTAAATTTTTCTATAGCATCATGATAATCTTGTAAAGATATATCCATATATTCACAACAATCTTTTATATATTGCTCTGGGAATTCTCCATCAAATCTTTTAACTAATGCTATGCCCTCTTCTCTGGTTATATCTCCGTTTCTTATTTCTTGGGCAGAATCGTAAGTAGCTCTGCCTATTCCAAATTTTATTGTTGTGGTGTGATAATGAAGCCAGTCAATCTTGTCATCCAATGAGCTATATTTGCTAAAGCTGCCTTCAGTTCTATGATCATTCGGCATAAAATTGCTATTTTCAATTGAATAATAATACGTTTCTTGTGGATGCCATTTTACATAATATCCTAGGTAATGAACTTCAGTACCAGTTTTTTCTATTTCGTAAGGATTTGTAGGGAAGTATGCTTCTAAATCTGATAATTTAAATCCATATTTATCTATTAACTCCTCAGCAGGAACCCCTCCTAAGACTAAATCTTTCAAACTTAGTTCAGCACTATAATATTTTGGATCTCTGGTTGGCTTTTCATTGTCTTCTATTGCATTGCCATACTCTGCCTCGTTTTCTCCAAATATAACAAGAGGTATATCTAGCAGTACTGATAATCTGGGCGCAAGATTTTTTTGTCCTAAAATAAAAGGTTGAAATGGATGACCCAAATTCAAAAATGCACTTTTTGTAAGAAATTTATGTAATTTTTTATTTTGATTGTAGGTGTAGTTTGCAAAACCAGCTTCTAACCAAGAGTCAAAGTTTCTTTTGCCAATATTTGTATACAAAGCTGGAGGCCAAGTAATTAAAATAGGATTCATATTATATTTATATTTCAATATGTGGGCTGCCTGAACGCTGTCTTTGCCCCCGCTTCCTGGAACTACAACATCATATCTACCATCATTTCTTCTAAATCTGTTACAAAGGACTTCTAATTCTTTATGTCTATCTTTCCAATTAATAGATTTTTTCATTTCAGCATAATTACATGCATCACAAATACCATCTTTGCCGAATGCTAGGGTTTGTTTTTTTTCTTTTTCTGTTTGCTTAAATTCAACAGTTGACGCAGGTCTTTGATTGTTCATTGTGCATTTTTTACAAAATGCAACATTAAGTGGCAATCCGTATTTACCAAATAATTTATCCATTATTTTTCCCCTAAACTAATAAAATTCTTTAATAGTTGTATTCCAGCATCCCTACTTTTTTCAGGATGAAACTGTACGCCATAAACATTATTTTTTTGTATTGATGATACAAACTTATGCCCAGCATATTCTGTTAATGAGACAATATTTGTATAATTTATCACTTCATATGAATGCATAAAATAAAATTCTTCGTTTTCTAATCCTTTTATTATCTTATTTGTGTTTACTGCTTCAATCGTACTAAATCCAACGTGTGGGACTTTTGCATCAACTAGCATGGGCCTTACTTCTGCATCTATAAAATTTAGACCTTTTGTTTGTCCATATTCAAATCCAACAGTTGACAATATTTGCATACCCAGACAAATACCAAGAATTGGTTTAGTATTTTTATTTAAAGGCTCTATGAAACCGTCATTTTTAAGTTCTTTCATTGCATCTTTAAAGCTTCCAACACCTGGTAATACTAGTTTATCTACTTTAGTAAAGTCTTCTGCTTTATTTATAATTAAAGTCTTTGCTCCTGCTTTTTTTAAAGCTTTATCAATGCTGTGGATATTTCCTGCAATTCCATAGTTAACTATTCCAATAACATTACTCATATTGAAACCTCAATATTATTCTTTCTTAAATAATTTTTAATATCTTTTATTTGATGTGAATCATAGTGAAGCAAACTTGCTATAGCCACTCCGCTAGGTTGTGCGCACTCGATAAGTGTTTTTATATCCTCAAGTTTTCCAGCACCACTTGATACAACTACTGGTATTTTTACATTTTCAACAACTTGTTTCGCAAGATCAATATCAAATCCTCTTTGCCTTCCATCAGCATCCACAGACTGTAACAATATTTCTCCAGCGCCTCTTGATTCAACTTCTTCAGCCCATTCAATAACATTTCTACCTGATTTAATTCTTCCACAATCTGTAAAACACTCGTAATGTGTATCCCATTTTTTTGCTTCTATATTTACAACAACAGACTGATTACCAAATATCTGAGCAGCCTTATTGATAATTTCAGGATCCTCTTGGACAGCGTATGTATTAATAACTACCTTATCTGCTCCATTGTCAAAAAGTTTTGAAAAATCTTCTATTGTTCTAACTCCACCGCCTACGCCAAAGGGTATAAATAATTCATTTGCCGTTTTCTCTATCTCATTAAATAAAATGTCTCTTTGATAAAGAGATGCTACGATATCTATATAAAATACTTCGTCTGCTCCTTGTTTGTAATATTTTTTTGCTAACTCAAAAGGCAGTCCGATTTGTCTTAAACCCTCAAAATGAACTGGCTTAACAATATATGGCGGCTTAGCATCTAATTTTGCAATAATTCTAGTTTTCATCCTTTACTCCAAAATATCTCAATTATTAGGCATTATTTTCGTATTAATGATTTATATTATGAAATGATTTTTTAATAATATTATTTAGCTCTATGGTTTTCAAAACTTTCAGAATTTCATTACTTGCTAGCCCTGAACCATATGGATTTTCAGTATCTTTTAATTTTGATTGGAACTCATTTGAGTATAGAATCTTGAATGCTTTTCTAATAGATTTCTTATTTGGTAAACAATCAACAATACTATCTGCTTTTATGCGACCTTTTTGTCTATCACCTATATTTATAGTGCCTATTTTAAAGCTTGGAGTCTCAATTATTCCACTTGAGCTATTTCCTACCACTGCATCAACATGGTTCATAGCACTTAGGTATCTTAATTGCCCTAATGAATTAAATGCTACAGATTTATGATAATTCCTATCTACATAGTCATCAATCATTGAATTTATAACTCTTCCACCAGAATCACTATTAGCTTTTGTTATTATAATATTGGTATCTATTAACTCATCGATAGCATCAAGTAGTTCTTTAAAATGAAGTTTAGCTGTGTTGTCCTCAAGAGTAACAGGATGAAAGGTAACCAATATGTTTTTTTTATTTAATTTAAAGTTTATTGATTCTTCAAATGCATTCCTATCTAAAAGGTCTAATCTACTAATATTTTCAATACCCAAGCCGCCAACATTAAAAACTCTATCTGGTTGCTCGCCTAGTTGAATAACCCTATTTTTATATTCATCATTAGCGGTAAAATGTATATGACTCATCTTTGTAATGCTATGACGAATAGCCTCATCAATGACGCCTAAAGTGGATTCACCACCATGTATATGTGCTATTGGTATCCTTAACATCATGCCTGATACAACTGCGCTGAAGATTTCATATCTATCACCTAGAACGACAATAATATCAGGTTTGAGTTCATTAAATGCTTCTGTAAATGATGCTTGTGCATAACCCATAGATTTTGAAATATCTACATCTAAATCGGATGATAACTGCATTTCTATTTTTTTATCTATTGAAAAATCTTTCTCAATTTCTTTATAAGTCAATCCAAATTCTGGACTTAAGTGCATGCCTGTTGCTATTAATTGAAGTTCGAGTTCTTTGCTGGTCTCAATTTCTTTTAATAACCAGTAAAGTAATCCATATTCAGCTCTAGTACCTGTTATGACGCAAATTTTTCTTCTGATCATATTAAGTCATCTTCTAAATAATTTTTAGTTGCTTTTGTCCCAACTATTTCATCCCATTTCATAGGACTTATACCATTTCCAGGTCTTTTTATTGTGAGGTTTTTTTCAGTGAAAACATCTCCTGATTTTATTTTTGTTTTAGCAACAATCGACTTTCTAGCAGATTTAATATTAGACTTTTCACTTTTTGATGGTTTTTTAATATGGCTTCCAAGAGCTTTTTCGATATTTCTTATAGCTTTTACCATAGATTTTAATTCGTCTGGCTCAAGACTTGCTTTGTGATCAGGTCCATCCAAGCTCTTATCAAGAGTAAAATGCTTTTCAATACAAGTTGCACCCATTGCAACAGCTGCAATATCAACCTCGATTCCCAAAGTATGATCACTATATCCATAAGAAACATCAAAAGTATTTCCTATTGTCATCATTGCTTTTAAATTTACATCCCTCATGGGTGTTGGATACATTGTATTGGCATGAAGAACAGTTATATTTTCTTTAGTTGTTCCTTCTCGTGTAATAACGTCAAGAGCATTTTTTATGTCATTAATATCTGACATTCCTGTAGAAAGAATAACTTTTTTATTTAACTTACCTATTTGTCTTAGATATGGGAGATTTGTTATCTCACCACTTGGTATTTTGAATATTTCTAGGCCTAGATCATTCAAAGTCTTAATGCTTTCTATATCAAAAGGGCTTGATAAAAATATTATATTTTTACTGTGGCAATAAGATATAAGGTTTTTGTGTGTTTCGTCATCTAGTTCTAATTTCTTTATCATATCAAATTGGGACTCTTTTTTATCTGTAGTCCTTTTTTGATATTCCGCTTTTTGTGCATCCTTGATAACCAAGTTTTCTGCTTTGAATGTCTGAAATTTAACAGCATCAGCTCCAGCATCTAATGCTACATCAATGAGTTCTTTTGCTAAATCAATTGATCCATTATGATTTACGCCAGCTTCAGCGATAATAAAAACACTCACTTTATTAAACTTCCAGCTTTGATAAAACTATTCTCTTTAATTACCGCTAACTCTTTAGTTGTAGCGTTACTTCCCACAAAAGATCCAGACCCAACTATGGTTCCCCCATTAATAGTAGCATTTGTTGATATGTGACAATGACTAGAAATTTTACAGTCATGTTCTACTAATGATTTTGAGTTTATTATGCAGTTATCACCTATTGATGAGTTTGCATTAATAATTGCATTGTGCATAACAACAACTCCATTGCCGATCGATGAGTGCTCAGATACATAAGCATTTGGGGATATTACTTTTGGCATTGTAAATCCTGATTTAACTGCTAAATCAAATAATTTAATTCTAAGTTTAGGCGACTTTATTTGACCAACAGTTATAATTGCATTCTTATATTT
>MDSV01091902.1_pt1 | contig 11102 bp, 10 predicted proteins | sample 810851 | NCBI WGS metagenome assembly MDSV01 (sample SAMN05326640, study PRJNA326480) | marine metagenome | isolation source: seawater | place: Atlantic Ocean: North East | collected 2012 | reverse complement strand
TTATAATGATTTTAAGTTTGTTGTCTTCTTATTTTTTGGGTTTAAGTTTTGCTAAACAATTATCATATGGTGTGACTTTTGCAGGCATATTGCAATTGTTGTTTTTGATATTTTTTACTAGAACATTTTATAAACCATCAATAAATTTTAAAATAAAGTTAAATAATAAAGTAAAATATTTTTTTAAAAAACTTTTACCTAGTATTTTTTCTTCAGGAGTAACTCAAATAAATATTTTGGTTGGTACCATCATAGCTTCTTTTGAGTCAAGTGCAGTTTCATATCTTTATTATGCAGACCGTATCTATCAAATAAATTTGGCGTTGGCAGGGATTGCAGTCGGTACGGTTTCTTTACCAGTTTTGTCAAAAGCCTTTAACGAAAAAAATGATTTAAAAATATTTAATATTCAGAGTAAGTCCATTGAACTGTCACTGTTACTTTCTATACCTGCAAGTTTAGGTTTAATTTTAGCTTCTGAGGAAATAGTTAGCGCTTTATTTGGATACGGATCTTTTAATGAAGAAAACGTTATGATGACATCAGCTGCATTAAAATATTTTGGTTATGGTGTTCCTGCATTTGCTTTAATTAAAATTTTGTCTAATTTCTTTTTTGCAAGGAATGATACAAAAACTCCATTTTATATCTCATTTTTCATTGTATTACTGAATATTTTTATAAGTATAATTTTTTTTAAAAAGATTGGTTTTATTATCATTCCTATAGCCACTTCACTTTCAACATGGATTGGAGTTTTGATTTATTCGGTAATACTTAAAAGAAAGAAATTCTTAATGATAGAACATTACTTATCAAAAAATATTTTTAAAATAATTCTAAATACTACCTTAATGTCCATTATTCTTATTTTTACTTTAAATTTATATACAGACAATTTAGACTATTATTACAAATATAAAGCAGTTTATTTAATGTTAATTGTCTGTTTTGTTGCAAGTATTTATTTGATATCGTGTTACTTAATTGGTGTTTTAAAAAAAAGAAACTTTAAATTTAATGATTAATAAAAAACTAGTATTTTCTGGAGTACAACCAACTGGCAATCTTCATTTAGGCAATTATCTTGGCGCTTTAAAAAGCTTTGTTTCTCTGCAAAAAGAAATGGAGTGTATTTATTGTGTAGTTGATTTACACGCTATAACTACTTTTCAAAACCCAAAAGTGTTGAAGCAAAATATTTTAGAAACTACTGCTGGTTTTTTAGCAGCAGGTCTTGATCCAAATAAAAGTATAATTTTTAACCAATCTTCTGTTTCAGGACATTCTGAATTAGCCTGGATTTTAAATTGCGTATCAAGAATTGGTTGGCTTAATCGAATGACTCAATTTAAGGATAAAGCAGGATCAAACAGAGAAAAAGCTAGTGTCGGACTTTATATTTATCCAAATTTAATGGCTGCGGATATATTGCTATATAAAGCAACTCACGTTCCTGTAGGGGCTGATCAAAAACAACATTTAGAATTATCCAGAGATATTGCTCAGAAATTTAATAAAGATTTCAAATGCACCAATTTTTTTCCTTTGCCTGAACCCTTGATATCAAAAAATATTTCAAAAGTAATGAGTCTCAGGGACGGTAATAAAAAAATGAGTAAATCTGAAGAGTCGGAATATTCTAGAATAAATCTTAAGGATAGCGCAGATGATATAGTTAAAAAAATTAAAAAAGCAAAATCTGACTCTGACCCGATACCGGTTGATATGGACTCTCTAAAAAAGAAACCCGAAGCACTTAATCTTTTAAATATTTATTCTGAAATAACAAAATTAAATATTGAAAAAACTCTAAAAGAAATGGGTGGCAAAGAATACTCACACATAAAATCTAAATTAGCTGAAATTTTAGTAGATGAAATATGCCCAGTAGGCAAAGAAATTTCTAAATTGATGAATGATGAGACATTTTTGCTTAAAACATTGAGAAAAGGTAGTGAAAAGGCTAATATTAAATCTGAGGAAAACCTTAAAAAAATACGTGAAAAAGTTGGATTGATATAATATAAAATTTTTATGATACAAGTAGAAACCACGCCTAATCCCGAGTCATTAAAATTTTTGTCTGAGAATACTATTTCAGCAATTGGAACTGAGGAGTTTCAAAAGAACAATATTAAGGACATAAAAAATCAATTTATTAAGGATCTTCTTAATTACGATGGTGTAGAACTAGTATTATTATCAAAGAATTTTTTATCAGTAAACAAATCAAAAGAAGCTTCTTGGGACAAGTTAAAGCCTTTAATTATTTCCCATTTAAATGATTTTTTTGAAAAAAATAAAGGCCCAATTTTGGAAAGTGAGCTAAAAAAAATTAGTACAGAAACGGAAGATGATGACACAATTAAAAAAATTATTGATGTGTTAGATACAAAAATTAGGCCAGCGGTTGCAAGGGATGGCGGTGATATTAAATTTAAATCTTTTGAGAAAGGTGTAGTAAAAGTGGAGCTTCAAGGAAGCTGTTCTGGATGTCCTAGTTCTGTAATGACTTTAAAACAAGGTGTTCAAAATCTATTAAAGCATTACGTCAAGGAAGTAAACTCAGTAGAGGCAAATTAACATGAAAAAAAAATTGAACTATAGAGAAAAACTTATTGAATTAGCAGAGATATATGATGTTAAAGAAATTAAGGAATATGTTAAAAGAAGAAAAAATTTAACCTCAGGCCAATTAGAGTTAATTTTAAGAAAAAATAAAATTATTATACCTAAGGATTTTAAAACAAGTTTTTTTAAAGAAAATTTCTCTAAACCCTTAAGTAAATTTTCAAAACAAATAGAAAATATTAAAGACGATAGTTCTAAATCAGTGAGCAGATTATCTAGAAGAATGGATTACTTTAAAGAAGACAGCTATAGAAAATTTAATAGTTTTTTATTTAATATCTGGAAAAAAGCTGGAGTTATCGGGATAGAATTTCTAAATATAATTCCTAAATTAGGAAAGACTTATTATAATTTTTTTTCAAAGTTTTTCACAGAACTTTTCAACGGAATTTATAGTCAAAATTTTAACAAAAATAAAGCTGGTAAAGCGATAATAGTTTTTTTTATTACCGTTGGATTAGGCACAGCTATACTTTCAAGCTTTGATACATTTGACAAAATTAAAACTTCAAATGAGAATAATTTAGTTAAAAATGAAAAATCAATAAAAAAACCTGAAATTAAAAAAAGTGAAAATGACCAAAAACAAAAAAAGGAATTACAAGTTAAGAAAGAAATAAAAAAACAAGAACCCCAAATACAAAAACAAAAAAAAACACAAAAGCAAAAAGAAAAAGTTGCTGAATTGATTCTGCCGGATTTAAATTTAAAGACCGAAACAGTGTTGAATTTATTTAAAGATGTTGACTATAATTTAAATAAAGTAAGATTTGAAAAAGTTGTTAAACCTATTTACTTCACTCAGTTTCCTAAAGATTTAGATGAAATTCAAAGTGTTAAACTAAAAAAAGAAACATTTATTAAGATAGTCTTGCCGTTAATAGTCGCTGAAAATGAAAAAATACTGGATGATAAGTACAAATTAAAAAAGATAATATCTAAAAAAAATACAACGGATAGTGAAAAACAATGGTTAAGACAAAAATTTTTAGAGTACAAAGTTAAGGGAGGGGATATAAAAGAATTGAATATTAGAATGGATATAATTCCTGTATCTATAGCTCTGGCACAAGCTGCTAAAGAAAGTGGATGGGGCACATCTCGTTTTGCTTTGGAGGGAAATGCGATTTTTGGGCAATGGACCTGGAATGGTAAAGGGATAGAGCCTTTACTTAAAGATAAATCAAAAAATCATAAAATTTTAAAATTTCCAATTTTAAGAGCCTCTGTAAAAGCTTATCAAAATAATTTAAATACACATAAAAGTTACGTAAAGTTTAGAGAGAAAAGAAAAAATTTAAGAGACAAGAATAAAAAAATAAACGGTTTAGAGTTATCTAAAACATTAAGTAATTATGCGCAAACTGGTAGTGAATATATTAAGATTTTAGCGAAAATAATCATACAAAATAGATTGATGGATTTTGAACCAGTTAGATTAGCCAATTCAGTTAAAAGACAAGAATTAAATTTATAATATTTATTTATCAGCAATTACAAATTGAATACCGAGCCAACGCCAAAATCCGTTTCCTGCATTTAACGAACAATTAATTCTACCTCGTTCACTTACAAATTTTTCAGATATATCAATATCCAGAATATTATCATTAACAAAATTTATTTTTGAGGATCTCCAAATATCACCCTCATTTGAAAAACAATTTATACGATCCAAATATTTAATATTGTCATAAAATTCAATTTGAACTTTAGGGGGATTTTCTTTTTTAGTTAAATATTTTTCTTCTGGAGATATCTTTTTAAATTTGAAAGGTAAAGTTTTTACCAAAGTTTTAAATCTATCTATTTTGCCGTATTTTTCATTAATAGGAAAACGCGGCAATTCATAAAAATTTTTAGTTTCATCAATTACACCTGAATGTTGACCGAAAGCGTATTCAAATCCAAATTCCTCAATAATACTCTTGAAATTTAAGCTATATTCTCCAAAAGGATATGAAAAAAATTTTGAATTTTTACCTAATTTGTCTTTAAAAATTTTTATAGAAGTTTCTATATCCGCTCGTATTACAGAAGATTTCTCATCAACAAGATATTCATGAGAATGACTGTGATTACCTATTTCCACAAAATCTTCGGATGCTAATTCTTTGATTTGTGCCCAGTTCATATAATTGTAACTACCGACTTCTCTTGTATTTACAAAAATGATAAATGGAATTTTTTTAGATTTTAAAATTGGCCATGCATTATTATAAAATGATAAAAGCCCGTCATCTATCGTTAATAAAATTTTTCTTTGATTCTTGTTTGAAGACAATTGTTCTTTCAATTCTGATGGTTGAATAAAAATTATTTTTTCATTTTGAATGATTTCAAGTTGTTTCTTAAATACGTCGACTTGTATATTAGTTGAGGGGTATTTGCTTTCGTCAAATCTATGATACATAATAGATATTACCCCATAATCTTCTATTTCACTCTCATTTATACTTGCAAAACCCTTAATCTGTTGAAATAAAATTAAATATGTTACAGAGAAAAAAATGATTAAAGATTTTTTAATAATTAATTGCACGGGTAAAAATGATAAAATTGGTTTAAAAACTAAAAATAATTTTTTCATTCACATTTTTCAAAATAAAATTCACAATAATGAGATTCTTGCATCAACCATATTAAATTTTATCAATAAGCACAAAGCAATTATCAATGAAAACTTCACTGTAATTGTAAATAATGGGCCTGGTAGTTTTTCAACAATTAGAACAGCCTTGGCTGTGGCAAAAGGAATTAAAATATCGAAAAACGTAAATTTATATGGATTCAAGGACAAGGATTTACCTGATTTTAACCTTGAAAATATTGAATTTTTAATTAAAAAAAATTTAATTGAAAACAAATTGATTAAACCGCTATATATAAGTTAGATTATTACTTTATGAACGCTATTGAGAAAAAATGCAAGGACAAGGGAGTTAGGCTAACTGATCAAAGAAAAATAATAGCTCAAGTTATGTGTGACTCTAAAGAAAAATATGGAGCTAAAGACCATCCCGATGTGGACGAGTTGCATAAAAGAGTAAGTGAAATTGATAATAAGATAAGCATTGCCACTGTTTATAGAACTGTAAAATTATTTGAGGAGTCTGGAATTGTAGAAAAACATGATTTTAAAGGAGGCAAGGCAAGATATGAGCAGTCACCTGATGAACATCATGACCATCTAATTGATGTTAATAGCGGCGAGATTGTAGAATTTGTAGACAAAGATATAGAAAAATTACAATATGAAGTAGCAAAAAAATTAGGATATAAACTAATCGATCATAAACTAGAATTATATGGTTCAAAAATAAAAAAATAGCTTGTTCAAAAAAATCTTTATCAAAACACTAGGTTGCCAAATGAATGAATATGATAGTAATCGTATTTTAGACTTTACAAAAAGAATTAATTATTTGGCAACATCAAAAATTGAGGAAGCTGATTGTTTTTTACTCAATACTTGTCATATACGAGAAAAGGCAACTGATAAAGTCTATCATGAAGTTGGGAGAGTCAAAAAAAAATTTAGGGATAAAAAGAAACCAATAGTTTTGATTACAGGATGTGTTGCTCAGGCTGAAGGAAATATTTTATTAAAAAAAGAAAATTATATTGATGCAGTAATTGGACCTCAGTCGTATCATGAAATAAATAAAATAATTTTGTCTTTAGAAGATAAAAAATCTAAAATTAACTCAACAGACTTTGAGGTTATAGAAAAATTCGACAATTTAAATCTAGTTAAGAATTCGAATAGTGAAATTTCTACTTTTTTAACAATACAGGAAGGTTGTGATAAATTTTGTAAATTTTGTGTCGTTCCATATACCCGTGGACCTGAACACTCCAGATCTTTAGAGGAAATAATGACTGAAGCAAGACAACTTGTTAAAAATGGTTCTAAAGAAATTATTTTACTAGGGCAAAATGTAAATGCCTATAATTTTAAAAATAATGATCTATCTGACCTAATTTATTCTTTAAGTGAGATAAAAGATCTTAAAAGAATAAGATATACTACTTCTCACCCTATTGATTTTACTGATAAGTTAATCGAAGCTCATGGTAAATGTAAAAAATTAATGCCTTTGTTGCATCTTCCAGTACAGAGCGGATCATCTAAAATTCTGAAAAGAATGAATAGAAAACATTCAGTGAAAGAGTACATAAAATTAATTGAAAAACTTAAAGCAAAAAATCAATCAATTAGGTTTTCAAGTGATTTTATTATTGCATACCCAGGTGAGACAAAAGATGATTTTGAAAAAACTTTATCACTACTTAAAAAAGTTGAATTTATAAATTCTTTTTCTTTTATATACAGCTCAAGGCCCGGTACACCAGCAGCGAAATTTAATAAAATAGATAATGCTGTAGCAAAAGAAAGATTAATTATTTTTCAAAAAAACGCAAATTTAATTAAGAAAAATTATAGAAATAATCTTGTAGATACTGTATCCAAAGTTCTTTTTGAAAATAAAGTTAATAATGAAAATAAGTTTTTTGGAAGGGATGAATATTTTAATTCAGTAATAGTTAAAAGCAATGATGATTTGACTGGAGAAATTAAAAACGTAATAATAAAAGAATGTAACCAAAATACTTTATTTGGCGAGATTTCAGCAAACAACCAAAAAAAGGATTACGCAGCTTAAAATAAATGTCAGAAATTAGTAGTTTAGAGCAAAATTTAATTTTTAAAAAAATAGATACAGAAACTATTAATGTTCAGATTGATCACAATCCTACATTGATGGCAATAGTTGGTGAATTTAATAAAAATTTAAAAGAGCTTGAAAAAATAACAGGTACAAAAATTTTTTTTAGGGGCAACTCAATTACATGTAAGGGAAAAGCACTTAATTTAGAGGAATTTACTCAAGCAATTAAATTTTTAGTTGATAAATATTTTTTGACTAAAGTTATTGAAAAAGAAGATATAATATTATCTGTTAAAAAGATTATGAAATTCAAAGAGTCGAATATAAAGACATTTACGCAATTAATAAAAACACCTAGAAAATCTGTAATTGCTAGATCTGATAAACAATCTGAGTATATTAAAGCTCTTAAGGAAAGTGATATTGTGATGTCACTAGGACCAGCTGGAACAGGAAAAAGTTTTTTGGCGGTTTCAGTTGCTGTCACTTTATTAATAGAAAAAAAAATAGAAAGAGTAATATTATCAAGACCTGCGGTAGAGGCGGGAGAAAAACTAGGTTTTTTACCTGGCGATATGAAAGAAAAAGTAGATCCTTATTTGAGACCACTTTATGACGCATTATATGAATTATTTGGCGCAGATAAAATAGATAAAAAAATTGAAAGTGGTGAAATTGAAATTGCTCCTTTAGCATTTATGAGAGGTAGAACATTGAAAAATTGTTTTGCAATATTAGATGAAGCTCAAAATGCTACAGAGACCCAAATAAAAATGTTTCTAACAAGGATTGGAGAAAATTCAAAATTGGTAGTTAATGGAGACCCATCTCAAGTAGATTTAATTAACAAATCTCAATCTGGATTAATAAAATCAAGAGACATCCTTAAAGATTTAAGTGAAATTAAAATTATAGAATTTGATCACACTGATGTTGTAAGACATCCATTAGTTTCGAAAATCATTCGGGCATATAAAAAAAAAAACATTAATGATAAAAATTAATGTTATTTTGAATAATATCATTTGGAAGAAATATCTAAAAAATCCACATAGTTTTATTGAAAAAAAAATACAATTAATCAATAAAAAAAATAAATTATACAAGAAAAAAACTTTAATATGTTCACTTCTTCTTTCTGGGTCACCTGAGATAAAAAAATTAAATAACAAGTTTAGAAATAAGAATAAATCTACAGACATATTATCTTTCCCATTTTATGAAAAAGAACAACTTAATAAGATAATTAAAAAAAACAAAGAGGTTTATATTGGAGATATTATTATTAATCTGAATAAAATTAAAAATAGACAAAATAAAGATAAATTTAAAGAGGAACTTAATAAACTTTGGATTCATGGATTACTTCATTTATTTGGATACCAACATAAAAAAAATCAAGACTTTTATATTATGAGTCAAATAGAAAAAAGATATCTTAAATATATCAATTAAATGTTACAAAATATTTTAAATAATAGGATTATAGTATTATACCTATTACCTTTTTTGTCAGGATCTTTAACTGTATTTTCTTTTCAGCCATTTAATTTTTCATTTATTAATTTTATTTTATTACCTACTCTTTTTTTTTTAATTGTTTATGTAAAAAAAAAATCTAAGAGTGTGTACAGAAAAAAACCGTTTAAAAAAAATTTGTTTATAGTTGGATATATTTTTGGATTTGGATTCTATCTTAGCGGTATATTTTGGATAGCCTATTCATTAACCTTTGACGATAGTTTTAAATATTTAATTCCTTTTGCAGTAATTTTAATACCTCTTTTTTTAGGTCTTTTTGTAGGTTTAACAACTTTAGTGATAGGTAGGTTTTTATCCTATAATTTCTCTTCTCTTCTATTATTTTCAGGATCATTTGCCTTATCTGATTATATCAGAGGCAAAATATTAACTGGTTTTCCCTGGAATCTATGGGCGTATAGCTGGTCTTGGCTTACTGAGGTTTTGCAAGTTCTTAATTTTTTAGGTTTATTTGCATTTAATCTTTTAGTAATTACTATTTTCACATTACCTGCTGCTTTGTTTTTTAAAACTAATTTAGTTAAAAAAATTCTTACTATAAGTTTAATGTTTTTATCTATTTTTTTAATTTATATATATGGCACCTTTTCAATAAACAAGAACAAAGGTTTAATTAATTATATTGATAATAATAAAAAAACTCATGTTAAAGTTATTTCTCCGAACTTTGATTTAAAATACGACTTATCAATAGATGATGTAGAAAAAAAGTTAAAAAAATTGATTAAATATAGCAATCCAGACTTAAAAAAAAACACATTATTTATTTGGCCAGAAGGTGTTTTCACTGGTTATCACTTAGACGAGATTTCAAAGTTTAAAAATTTGATTAGCGACAACTTTGGAAAAAACCATTTAATTCTGTTTGGCATTAACTCAATAGATAAAAACTCTAATAATTATTTCAATAGTTTAGTTATCGTAACTAATAGATTAGAAGTATTACATCAATATGATAAAAAAAAATTAGTACCGTTTGGTGAGTTTCTACCTTTTGAAAAGACACTAACTAAATTTGGTTTAAAAAAGATAACTCAGGGACATGGATCTTTTTTAAAAGGTAAATTACAAAAAAACATTGAAATTGGAAGCATGAATATTTTACCTTTAATTTGCTATGAGATAATTTTTCCAGAAATTTCTCAAAAATCAACTAGAAAGACAAACCTGATAGTAAATATTTCAGAGGACGGTTGGTTTGGAAACACTATTGGTCCTCATCAGCATTTCGCAAAAGCAATTTTTAGATCTATAGAAGCAAATTCTTTTTTGGTAAGATCAGCAAATAAAGGAATAAGCGCTATAATTAATAATAAAGGGCAAATTACTAAAAAATTAAACATTAATGAAACTGGCAGCATTGAGATGAATATACCATTAATAGAGTCTGAAAATAAAAACAAAAATGATTTGATATTTTTTATTCTTTTATTTACATATCTACTAATCTTTTTAATTTTTAAAAATATTACTAATGAAAAATAATAAATATTTATTTACTAGTGAGTCAGTTTCAGAAGGTCATCCAGATAAAGTCTGTGATAGAATTTCAGACATGGTTGTTGACTCATATTTATCTCGTGATCCATTTTCTCGTGTGGCATGTGAAACTTTAACAACTACAAATAAAGTAGTATTGGCAGGTGAGATTCGTGGGCCAAAGATAGAAAAAGAGGAAATTATAAATAAAGTTCGAGATTGTATAAAAGATATTGGCTATGACCAAGAAGGTTTTAGTTGGAAATCAGCAAATATAGAAACTCATTTACACGAACAATCCACGGATATAGCTATGGGAGTAGACTCAAAAGACAATAAAGATGAAGGAGCAGGAGACCAGGGAATTATGTTTGGATATGCATGCACGGAGACGGAAGAATTAATGCCAGCGCCAATTCATTTTTCACATAAAATTTTAAGATTAATGGCTGAAGATCGAAAAAAAGGAATTTTAAAGGGAATTGAACCAGACTCAAAAAGTCAAGTTACTATGTTATATGAAAATAATTTGCCTATAAAAGTTACTTCTATAGTTATTTCTACACAGCATGCAAAAGATTTAAATCAAGAAAAAGTAAAAGAATTAGTTCTTCCATATATTAAAAGATCTATCCCAGAAAACTACGTTCAAGACTTAAATCCCAATGAAATTTATATAAATCCTACTGGTCAATTTATAATTGGCGGCCCCGATGGTGATACTGGTTTAACTGGAAGAAAAATTATAGTTGATACTTATGGGGGGGCTGCACC
>MDSV01043215.1_pt1 | contig 11103 bp, 6 predicted proteins | sample 810851 | NCBI WGS metagenome assembly MDSV01 (sample SAMN05326640, study PRJNA326480) | marine metagenome | isolation source: seawater | place: Atlantic Ocean: North East | collected 2012 | reverse complement strand
GGCGGGCGGCGCGCGCTCGAGCCGCTCGGCGCGCGCCTGGCGTTTTACTACGCGCTGGCGCACGAGCGGCACGGCGCGCCGGCGGACGCGCGCGCGACGCTGCTGCGGCTGCACCGCGCGGCGGTGACGCGCCGCGACGACCTCGGGCAGGAGACGTGCCTGAACCTGCTGCTGCGCAACTACCTGCACTACTCGGAGTACGAGCAGGCGGAGAAGCTGCGTTCCAAGGCGCAGACGCCGGCGTCGCGCTCCAACCCGCAGCAGTGCCGCTACTTGTACTACCTGGGGCGCATCCGCGCGGTGCAGCTGGAGTACTCGGAGGCCAAGGCGTGCTTGCAGCAGGCACACCGCAAGGCGCCCGCCGCGGCGCGCGGGTTCGCCGTCGAGCTCACGAAGTGGATCACCGTCGTGCGCCTGCTGCTGGGCGAGATCCCGGAGCGGCGCGATCTGTTCCCGTCGGGCGCGCGCGCGTCGCGAAAGGCGCGCGACGCGCTGGCGCCGTACGCGGCGCTCGCGCAGGCGGTTCGCGCGGGCGACCTGGCGGGGTTCCAGACGGTGGCGGAGACGCACGCCGCGGCGTTCGCGGCGGACAAGACGCGCCTGCTGGTGGCGCGGCTGCGCCGCAACGTGATCCGCGTCGGCTTGCGGCGCATCTCGCTCGCCTACTCGTCCATCTCGCTGGCGGACGTCGCGGCGAAGCTCGGGCTGGCGACCTCCGCGGAGGACGTCGAGCGCGTGGTGGCCAAGGCGATCCGCGACGGCGGCGTGGACGCGTCCCTGGACCACGAGCGGCAGCTGCTGGTCGGCGCCGCGGCGACAGACGCGTACGCCACGCGCGAGCCGCAGGCGCAGTTCCACGCGCGCATCGCGTTTTGCCTCGACGCGCACAACGAAGCCGTGCGCGCGATGCGGTACCCGCCGGCGGCGCAGGAGGCGAAGCGCGGTGGGCACAGCGCCAAGGACGTGCTGGCGCTGGAGGAGGAGCTCGCGACGCACATCATGGAGGACGACGAGATGGACGAGTTCTGATCGGAGGCGGGCTCGCGCTCCGCGCGCGCAAGACGCGGCGCGAGAGACAAAGCGTGGGAGGAGGTGTCTCCACGCGCGTCGACGCGCGGACGATTGAAATACTTTACGACGAAGGACCTATACTTTACAATCTCGCCCACCTCATCATCGGAACACGCGATGATTCATGAAAACCCTGTTTGTTCTTTTTCCTTCGGCGGCGAGCGCGCGAGGTACTCGTCCAGCGCGAGAACGAGCTTGTCGTCTAGGGGCGGCACCTCGCTCAGCGACGCGATAAAGCCCAGCGCGCCGGGCGATGCCTTGTGCGTCGCCGCCGCGCCGTCTCTCGGCGAGACCTCCTCAGACGATCGCGGCGACGGCGTGGAGAGGGGGGTGATGCCCCATGTGCCCGCACTAATCGCCGCCTTGGTGCCCAGCCTCCGCGCGGCGATCGTCGCCCCGGCCACCACCCACGGCCCGGCGGCGGAGGTGGCGGCGTCCGCCAAGAAGCTCTGAGCGTCCTGGTGCAGCGTCGCGAAGAGCGGCCCCGCGTGCGCGCCCCCGGTCCGCCTGTCCATCTCCTCCGCGAGCTTCTTCGTCGCGACGTCCTGTTGCTTCGCCTGCTCCCTGAGCTTCCGGCGCTTCAGTCGCCGCTGCTGGCTGCCGAAGCAGTTGTGCAGCGCGAGCGCCGACCCATCCGGCGACGAAAACGCCTCGAGCTCGTGGAACTTGTGGCACTGGTAGCAGTACCGCCACTTCGTGCCCGGGTCGCGGCCCTCCAGCTCCACAGACTCCGCGGAGCAGTGCGCGGTGCACGCGCGCGCGCGGCACTCGTGCACGGAGCTGTACGTCTCCTCGCACCCGATGACTTGGCACTGCGCGTTTTCGGAGCGGGAAAGCGTGTTCCGTCAGAACTTTGGAAAACCACGATTTTTTTTCGCAAAAACGCGAACCCCGACGCGAGCGACCGCGCTGACAGCGGACTCGAGAGGATGGGCGGGGCGGTCGAGTGGTGCGGCGGGACGGTGGGCGGCGCGCGCGCGCGGTCGCGAGTGACACGCGGGACGGCGAGGGGGACGCACCACGCGCGCGTTAGGCTCTCTCTTGCGTTTCGGGGCGTCTTTTGTCTGCGCCGCCGGCGCGTCAGCTCTCGTCGAGGCGGCGACACCTTGCGGCATGATGCGCTGGCTCGAAGGGCCTTTCAAGAAAATCGCTGAGACGCGGGGGCTAGACCCGGGGTCTCGCGCCTCGAAAGCCGCCGGGACGCGACGAGTCGAGAGGACGGTGCACCTTCCCGAGAACGACGATGAAGCTCGCCGTACGGATACCGCGCGGCGCGCGGTGACCTGCCAGTGCGCGTGTCTGTCAAGCGCCTCACCCCCCATCACGGTATGCGAGGTTTTTTATCTGGAGTCTGTTTGCCGTGGTGCGCCACTGCGCTTCGCTACGGAACATTCTCATGCTGCATCTCGACCGCAGATTTAGACGACATTTTTTTGTTTTCTAATTTTTGATGACTATAAAGTCGTACATAAAGCACGTAAGACAAATATCTGAAAAAGTCCAAAAAAAAGCGATCTTGGAAAACCGCCTCTCCGTAAGTTGTCTGGTGCGCGAACGCGCGGTCGTGATGGCGAGCGTTTTCATTAAAAAACTTCGCTCCCCGCGAGGTCCGAACCCGAGGCCATCACCGAGGTGATGGCCCCCACCGCGACCCCCAGCAGCGAGAGCGACAGACTCGCGAACCCGCCAATGGCGGAGAAGACGGTGACGAAGTCTCCCGGCCGCGACGTCTCCAGCACCTCCGCGTACGGCTTGAGGCCGACGCGCAGCGAAGCGCGGCGGTCGTCGTTCTTCCCGACGTAGAACAGGTCCGCGGCTCTCAGCTCGTACGCGTCCGCCTCGCCGGGCTTTCGAACCACCGTCACGCCGATCTGCACCGCCTTCCTCTGGCCGGGCTCGAGGTCCAGCGACTGCATCGCGACGGTCTGCGAACCGCCGCCGGAGACAGCGCCGAGCTCGATGGAAAGCCGCGTGTTGCAGTTGGCCGCGCCGTAAGGACAGCCAGCCGGGAAGTCCGTCTCGAGCAGAATGCCCCCGAGCGCGTCGTCCCCCGCGGCGGTCTCGACGTCGCACAGCTCCAGCGGCGCGCGCTGCGCCGCCTCTGGGTACACGTCGTCCCCGAGCGCCAGCATCGCGGCCTGCGCGAGCGTCCATTCGGTCACGGTGCCGTGAAACAGCATGTACCGGAACGCCTCTCGTAACTCGAACCTCGTCACGACGCCGTCCTTCGGGAACCCGTCCACGCCCACGCTCGCGTTGTAGAACGGGTCGCCTCTTAAGATTCCCGTCCAGGGGTGCCACGCCATGCTCTCGCCCGTGATCGCCTCGTAGTTCTCCAGGAAGTACGCGAACTGCGCCTGCGACGCCGCCCAGAGGGCGGCGATGGCATCCTTGAACTCGCGCGCGGTGGCGCACGCGTCGCCGGCGGGCGTGACGCACGCCGTCCCGAACGCGTCGAAGTACGCCGACAGTTGTTCGACGGTGGCGGTGTCGTCCGCCAACACCGCGGCGACGTTATCCAGCTCGTCGAAGGACTTGTACCCGCCGATCCAAGTCGCGTTACCTTCGTGGTAGTCGCCGTGGTTGTTCAGCGCCAGCATGACGCGCGAAAACGGCGTGCCGAACCCGCTCTCGTCGTCGCCCGCGATCTCGCCGTCGCCGTTCGCGTCGAACGCGTCGAACAGCAGGTCCACGGTTCGATTCGTGTCCGAGGCGAGCTCTCGTAAGAAATCCGCGTCGAAGTGGTTCCACGCGCGCGCGTCGTCCAGCTCCAGCACCGACCACTCCGCCTGCCACGAGTCCGCCACCGCCACGCGCTCGCGCGCGCACCCCTGCGCGTTGGTGCCGTTGTACATTTGCGTCACGCGCGTGGTCCAGTGCCAAGTCCAGATGTGGTCGTGCAGCAGTTTCCGGCGACCCCGTCCGAAGCCGCCCGCCGCGTCCAGCGCGTTGGGAAACTTGTCGGGGCAGGCGTACGTGCGATTGTACGGCGCCTCGTACCGGCATGGGCCGAGCTGCTGCGCGCCGGGAAGCGGCTGCGCGCCCGGCAGGCACGCCCAGCCCTCCGAGCACAGCGTGTTGAGCGTGAGCGGCATGGGGGGCAGGGACTTGACCGGCACCAGCGCGAGGTTCGTGACCAACGGCCTGTGGATGTGCCGGTGCAGGATCACTCCCGAGAAGGCCACCACGAGAGCGAACCACAGCAAGGTGACGGAGACGCTCGTCCGCGAGGACGAGCGCGGGTCGTGCACCGGCCTCTTGAACTGGTCTAACGGCCAAGCGAATCGGCGCGCGCCGGTTCGGCCAGCCACCTCCGCGTCGTGCGCGTCGAGAACCGCAGTCCAGCTCAGCTTCGGGCCCGCGGGAGCGGGTGGGGAGGCCATGGGACGACCTCGGGGGAACCCTGGGGAAGCCATGGGACGGCCGCGCGTGTCGTCTATGAATATTAACGAGATTTCGATCACGTCGCCTGCACAATAATATCAAACCGATTTTCTGTATGAGCAAACAGTCAGGCGGCGTCCCGCGACCTTTCGGCTCGCCTCGACGTGACCGACTCCGAGATTTATAGCGTTGTCAAAACAACAAACAGAATGTCGGCCTCCGGCGGCATCGTTCAAAACGCGCACCAGCTGGGCTTGGCGCCTTGGACGAAACGAAACGAAATCGCGTTCACAACGAGATCTGGCGCGCACATCGTCTCGCGCCTTCCTCACGCCATGGTCGCGGACAAGCGCAAGGGGGAACGTTCCGACTCCGACGACGACTTTGATCCCTCTTCGGAGGCGTCGCCCGCGTCCGCGGAGAAGCCGCCCAAGAAGAAGGCCAAGCCCAAGCGCGAGCCCGAGGATGGCGACGACGACGGAACCTCCCCGAAGAAGAAGAAGAAGAAAGATGACGCGGACGATAGGTACGGCATCGACCTGACCGAGTTCGACCAGAGCCCCGAGTTGACGGCGAAGTACACCGCCATGTCCACGACGGAGCTCAGCCAGTGGCTCAAGGCGAACAACATCGTGATACCCGCGAACAAGGCCCAGAAGGTGGCGCGGTGCGTGGACGGTGAGCTGTGGGGCGCGATCCCTCCCTGTCCGCGGTGCCACGTCGGGCGCCTGAAGGTGTGCTACGCGTCTCCTGACGCCCACGGTGGGCAGGGCGAGTGGACGTGCAGCGGAAGCTACGACAAGGATCTCGGAGCGCGCGTCAAGTGCTACTTCACCGCCAAGCCGGGCGAGTTGGAGCGTCTGCCGTGGCGGGATCTGCACGACCCCTACCCGGATCCGCGCGCGGCGGCGGCGGCCGACGCCGACGCCGACGCCGAGCTCCCGCCCGGCTTCGACTCGTTCGCGGGACCGGAGGCGGCGGCCGCGATCAAGGCCATCGCTGTAAAGCTCGGGTTCCAGCTTCCCGTGGAGAACACCAACGCGGAGATCGGCGCGAGGCTCATGCAGACCAGGAAGGATGAAGGCGTTTGGGACGGCCCGGCCGCGCTGGCGGCGCTCCGCGAGGCGTTCCCGCCAATGACGGCGGAGGAGAAAGCGGGCGGTCCCCCCGCTCTGTGCCCAGAGAACAGCGCGCTCGCTTCGTGCCTGGACACGCTCGCGCGCCTGGAGAAGAAGGCGAACACCGACGCGTTCAAGATCCGCGCGTACAAGTCAGCGGCGATGGAGATTCGCGCGCTGGACTACGCCGTCAAAAGCGGCAAGCTGGCGGCGAAGGCGGGCCCGACGAAGGTCAAGGGCGTGGGGAAGGGACTGGGGGAGAAGATCGACGAGTTCCTGACGACGGGAACGATGGCGCGCATCGCTGAGCTCGAGGGGCAGACGGATCCCGCGGCGTGACGAGTTACCTCCCGGGATGAGACGGACGACAAACGCGTGTTACGGGTGAACGGAAAAACGAACGACGCGAAGACGCGACGCGCGCGACGCTTTCGTTTTTCTGTTTTCGCTTTGCTCGTATCCTTCGAAGACGGGACGCGAACGACGAGACGCGCGGCGTGTGATGTGAAGACGTGCGTACACATCGCGCGTTCGACCGGTCGCGAGCATCGTTCGCGCATGTCGATCGACGCGTGGGCCGGATCGAGGAAAAACGCGGGCCCGCGAAAGGAAGACGAAGACGCGTTTTCGATATTCGGGATTCGTGTCAGCGCTCGACGCTCGAAAGTCTCGGACGTATCGATCAGGGACCTGCCCGGGAAGCGAGGACGAGATGCCCTCATCTGGGGAGACGTATTCGTCGATGCGTCGCGGCACGTGGCACGCGTCGACGATGCCCCCATCCGCGTTGATCGCGGTGGCCCTCGTCGCCACCCTCGTCTCCCCCGTCTCCGCGTGCACGAACCTCCTGGTCTCCGCGGGCGCGACAGCCGATGGAAGCACGCTTTTGGCGTACAACGCCGACTCCGGCAGCCTGTACGGGTCGCTGGGCGTGTACCCCGCGGCTGAGCACGCCCCGAACGCCACGCGCGAGGTGTGGGACTGGGACGACAGCGTGTTTCTCGGGGTTATTCCTGAGGCGGCGCGCACGTACAACGTCATCGGCAACGCCAACGAGCACGGCCTGGTGCTTGGCGAGACCACGTTCGGCGGCTTGCCCGAACTCGACGCGCACGGCACCGGCGGCGTTATGGACTACGGGTCGCTGATTTGGATCGCGCTGCAGAGGTGCGAGACGTGTGCCTGCGCGATAACGCTCATCGACGCGCTCGTGCAGGAGCACGGCTACGCCAGCGACGGCGAGAGCTTCTCGTGCGCGGACGGCGCGGAGGCGTGGCTGATGGAGCTCATTGGCAAGGGCGCCTACGAGAAGGGCGCGGTGTGGGTCGCCACGCGCGTCCCCGAGGGCGCCGTCTTGGCGCACGCCAACCAGGCGCGCACTTCGACGTTCGCGAGGGACGACCCGGCGAACGTGCGCTTCTCCGCCGACGTGGTGTCCTTCGCGAGGAAGATCGGGCGGTACCCCGCGGACGCCCCCGACGCCGCGTTCGACTTCACCGCCGCCTACGACCCCGTGACGTTCGGCGGCGCGCGCCACGGCGAGGCGCGCGTCTGGGATCTCTACCGGCGGCTCGTGGGGGACGAGGCCATGGCGCCCTACCTCGAGTACGCCAAAGGGTACGACCTGACCGAGCGCATGCCTCTGTTCGTGTTCCCCACTAAACCCGAGCCCAACACGGATTCCAAACTTGGTGTTGCCGACGTCATCCGTCTGATGCGCGCGCGCCTGGAGGACTCGTGGTTCGACCCGCGCGGCTTGCTCCGTCCCGACGTCGGCGCCGGGCCCGGGCACAGCGCGTACCGCGCGCGCCCTCTGACGTGGCGCGACGACACCTCCGGCCGCACGTTCGCCCACGAGCGCACCGTCTCGACGCAGCAGACGGCGTGGACGTTCGTCGCGGCGTCGCGCGCGTGGATGCCGGCGCCGGCGCGCGCGTTGCAGTGGTGGGCGCCGGACGACAGCGGCACGAGCCTGAGGGTGCCCGTGTACGGGGGCGCGACGCGCGCGCCGTTCCACTTCGCGGACGCGGTGGGGCAGGCGCCGGGCGCGGCGGCCACCGTCACACCCGGGGTGGACGCCCCGGTGGCGGACGCGCTCCACCCCAGCCTCGAGAGCGCGTTCTGGGTCTGGAACCTGGTGTCGTCCCTGGCGTACGGCGAGCGCGCGATTGACGTCGCGCCGGCGCTGTCGCGCGAGCTGGAGACGCGGCAGGCGCGTCTGTTGCGCGACGCCGAGGCGGCGGACGCGCGGTTCCTGGCGCTCGGAAAGAGCAGTCACGAAAAGAAAAGCGTCGCCGAGACCGTGACGGCGTTCGTGGAGAAAGCCGCGGACGACGCGTTCCACGAATGGCGCGACGTGTTTCTGTCTCTGTTCGCGGCGACCAGGGACGGGTTCGCCTTCTCGGCGTCGGCGGCGCCGCGGTGCCCGCCGCCCCCCGCGCCGCGCACGCCAGGGTGCACGTCGCGGCTCGTGCCCTCGGCGCGGGAGGTGGGGTACGACGCGCAGTGGCGCGCGCGCGTCGCCGCGGACGGGGACAACGCGGCGCACTACGAGGTACCGAAGAAAGAGACGTTCGACAACGCCGAGGCGGCGCGCGACGCGGAGGCGCGCGCCGCGTGGAAACGCGCGCGCATGGAAAAGAAGAGGCCTTCTTCTCATTCGGCGCCGGGTGCTTTTTCGGGATTCGCGAAAAAAATCGCCGCCGTGGGAGAAAAGTGACGGGTCGCGCGTGGGCACACCGCGTGTGTGGTGCGTCACGTCGTGTGCTTGTTCCGTTTCGATGGTGCGTCGTCGTTTCGGATGACGCTGTGTGGTCGCTATGGTCGCCGCCTCTAGTGGCGCTATGTAAGACGCGTCGACGCGCGTCGCGGAATCGCGTCACCGCCGCTCGCCTCGTCCCGTCCTTCTCGAGGGCTCGTCCAACTCGCCGAGCCACCAGCTCTCGAATCCGTCGCCGGATGTCTTCACAGGTATTCCCGGTCTCCTCTCCCGCACCCCCGCCGCGCTCTTCCCCCCCCGCTCGTTGTCGCGCCGCGCGCCGAGCGCCAGCGAGAAGCCCTCGTCGTCCACCACCGACGCGGACGTGGGCGCGATCGACGAAGGATCGCGCAGGCGCGCCCGGTGCTTGGTCACCGTCCACGTGATCTGCGCGGCGAGCAGGGCGGCCATCATCGCCATCGCCGTCCGCGGCGATGGCGGGCGGCCGCCCTGCTTCGCGAGCGACGCCGCGAGATACGCTAACACCATCGTCGCGCCCCCGGGTGTGCCGGGAAGGGGACGGCTCGCTTCCCGAACATTCCTCGGCGCCGAAACCGAAAACAAAGTGCCCCGAAAAGGGAAAACCTCTCGTAGGGTCTCGGTGGTGCGTCCGCCATAGCATACCCGCGCCGCTGGATCGGCGCGCGACCGGCGCCGGGGCTCGACCCGCGGAGCGCGATGCGCACCCTGGTGGAAAATGCGCCGCCCTGGGTCCAGAACGTGGCGCAGCTCCTGAGCCTGCTGTGGTGCATGTGGTTCCACTTCGCGCGCGGCGCGCTCGGGACGTTGGTTTCCCTGGCGCATCCCCTGACGTGGTTGGGCGAGCGCCACGAGGGCGTCGAGTTCGTGGTCGGCCGCGTGCACCACGCGCGCGACCATCCTGTGCGGCGCTCGTTCTCCTACCCCCTGCGCCTCGCGGTGGTGGACCTCGACGCCCCCCCCGCGTGGTTCGCGCGGTCCGGGCAGGCGGCGGACCACATGACCGCCGACCAGGCGCGCGCGCGCGCCGGCGCGGACGGCCCCGTGAAGCTGCTCACCTCGCCCTGGACGTTCGGGTACGTCCAGAACCCCATCAGTGTCTACTACGTGTACGACTCCGTCCGTGACGACGACGACGACGACGACGCGCCGAAACGCGCGACGTACCGTCTCCGCGCGTGCGCGGCGGAGGTGACGAATACGCCGTGGGGCGAGCGCGTGGTTTTCGACTTCGACCCGAGCGGCCAGCGCGTGCCCAAGTCGCTGCACGTCTCGCCGTTCATGGACGCGCTCGGGGACTGGCACGTCAAAGCCACGGACCCGCAACATTCAGAAAACAAGCTCGCGGTGCACGTGGACGTCGTCGGCCACCCCGTGTTTGGCGATTACTTCCGCGCGTCCTTCGTCGGGCGCGTCGACGCGGAAAAACGCCGCCGCGCGAGAAACGAACGCGCCGGCGCGGCGACGCTGTGGAGACACGCGTGCACGCCGCACCGCGTGGCGTTCTGGATCTACGCGCAGGCCGTTCGCGTGCTGTGGGCGGGCGTGCCTTTCTTTCCGCCGCCGGGGCTGGGCGCCGTCGCGAACGAAGCGCGCGCCAGGGAAAAGGAGCTCGCGCGAGGAGAACGAGGCGCGAGGCGAGACGCCGGCGGGGAGAACGCCGGCGTCGGCGCCGGGGGATTCCCCGGCGCGACCGGACCGCACGCGGGGGGCTGCCTGCTACGGATGACATGGCGCGAAGCGGGAGGGTGGCCGTGGAAGACGTAGGCGCGAGATGTGCGTCGTGTGGGACGGCGTCGCGGCGTCGCGTCCGCGCGGAGACGAACCGACGCGTCGGCGCGACGAGCCGAAACCGTACGCTCCGATCGTCCCGCCCCGGTTGTGCGTTTCTGAGAAGTCGTCGACTTGATGATGCAGTTAAATCCTGGATTCCAAATTCCTTCTTCTCGTCCGTCTCGCGTACAACGTCCTCGTCAGATCTGGGCGCGCGTCGAGGGCATGGGTCCTCGAGCCTGGTGGAGCGCGCGCGCGGCGCGGCTGCTGGTGGCGCTGGCGCTCGTGACCTCGGTCGGGGGCGCGCGCGAGCCCCACGCGGGCTCGCGGCTCGCGGCCCCGCTGGGCCCGCGCGGCGCCCGCGGACCTCTCGCGCGCGACCGTCGCACGGCCGTTCGCCCGGACGGGCCGACGCCCGCGCGCGCGGATGCGCCCTCCGCGCTCGGCCTGGCGTACAGCTCCGAGGAGTCCGCGCGGTTCGTGTTCCTGGCGGGCGCGGCGTACTGCGACGCCGGCCTGGAGAGCTGGACGTGCTCGTACTGCAACGGCACCACCCTCGTGGACGTGCGCGTGACCCAAGGCGCGAGGAACGTGCGCGGCTACGTGGGCTGGGACGCGGAGCGAGAGACCGCCGTCGTGGCATTCAGGGGAACAGAACCGAACTCGTTGGAGAACTGGCTGGAAAACCTGGACGCGCACCACAGCGAGTGGGCGCTGTTCCCCGAGCCGGGCGAGGTTGTGCCTCCCCCGCCCGTGCGCGTGCACGCCGGGTTCCTGGACTCGTGGCGCGAGCTCCGCGCCGAAACCCACGCCGCGCTGGCGGACATTGCCGCGACGCGCTTCGCGCGGCGGCGCGGGGAAAACGCGCGCTTGCCCGTCGTCGTCACCGGCCACTCGCTCGGGGGTGCGCTCGCGACGCTCGCCGCGTTCGAGCTCGCCGTCTCGGGGTACGAAACGAGCGGTGGCGCGGCGAATGATGCAAAAAAGGATGAGGCGTTCTCCGCGGGCGCGGAGAACGCG
>MDSV01043403.1_pt1 | contig 11104 bp, 7 predicted proteins | sample 810851 | NCBI WGS metagenome assembly MDSV01 (sample SAMN05326640, study PRJNA326480) | marine metagenome | isolation source: seawater | place: Atlantic Ocean: North East | collected 2012 | reverse complement strand
TCGATTTTTATAGTGGTGGGCCCTCGAGGACTTGAACCTCGGACCACTCCGTTATGAGCGGAGCGCTCTAACCAACTGAGCTAAGGGCCCTAATAAATGAGCTAATACCTATCAATAATGTAAGTTTCAATTAAATTATTATCAAATCTTAATCTTTAAAAGATCATGACCAATTATGGGATCCTTGCCATAATCATCACTTATGGTTTTTTTAAGCTTTTTTTCATTAAATTTTGTTGGAACCAAATGTGTTAAAACCAATTTTTTACACTTTGTAAGTTTTGCTATTTTACCTAATAAACTTGAAGGGGTATGATAAGATCTAACGTTATGAAGTGTTGTTTTAGATCTCATTTTATTTGTATTTTGCAACTCTCCATCAATATATACTTCATGTAATAGAACATCGGCATTTTGAGCATATTTAATTATATTTTCACATGGTTTTGTATCACCACTAATAGTAAGTTTTTTATTTTTATTTTTGAAACTAAATCCATATGCATATTTTACAGGCTTATGATCAACCTCGAAATAAGTAATATTTAAATCTTTAATTTTTAAATTACCTTTTGATTTGAATTCTTTAACAATAACATTAAATGCTTTTGTAGAAGATCTAGCTTCATACTGTATTCTTTGTGTTCTCTCATCTTTCCAAGCATCAAGAATATTTTTTACAAATTTTTTCGTACCCTTAGGACCATATACAATCCAAGGTTTAATTCGGTATGAATGCCAAGATGAAATTATAAGTTGATAAAAATCAATTACGTGATCAGAATGAAGATGAGTTAAAAATAATGCATCAATATCAGCTAACGATACTTTTATTTGATCAAGTCTTTGTGTAATTCCAGAGCCACAATCAATTAAAACTTTTGTATTATTAGTTGATATTAAATTTGAAGGTCCGAATCTTTTAAAATCTACTTTTGGACATCCAGTTCCTAGGAGGGTCAACTCCATTTACTCGTCCAAAAACGTTTTTAACTTTCTTGCTCTAGTTGGGTGTTTTAATTTTCTCAGTGCCTTTGCTTCTATCTGTCTAATTCTTTCCCTTGTAACACTAAACTGTTGACCAACCTCCTCTAAGGTATGATCACTATTCATACCAATGCCAAATCTCATTCTTAAAACTCTTTCCTCTCTTGGGGTTAGAGAAGATAATATTCTTGTTGTTGTATCTCTTAGAGAACTTTTGACAGCAGCCTCTATTGGAATTAAAGCATTCTTATCTTCAATAAAATCACCAAGTGAACTATCCTCTTCATCACCAACAGGAGTTTCTAAGCTTATTGGCTCTTTTGCAATTTTTAAGACTTTTTTAACTTTATCAAGAGGCATATGTAATCTTTCAGCAAGTTCATTGGGCGTTGGCTCTCTTCCTATTTCAGACATTATTTGTCTTGTTGTTCTTACTATTTTATTAATTGTTTCTATCATATGAACAGGTATTCTAATAGTTCTTGCTTGATCAGCTATAGATCTTGTTATAGCTTGTCTAATCCACCATGTTGCGTAGGTTGAAAATTTATACCCCCTTCTATACTCAAATTTATCTACAGCTTTCATTAAGCCAATGTTACCTTCTTGTATTAAATCTAAAAATTGCAGTCCTCTATTTGTGTATTTTTTGGCTATAGATATTACCAATCTTAAATTAGACTCAATCATTTCTTTTTTTGCTCTATTAGCTGATCTTTCACCTTGCTGGACAGTGCTTACTATTCTTCTAAATTCAGATAAAGGTAACTCAGAAGCTTCTTGAATTTCCCTTATTTCTTCTACTAATTTGTTTATTTCTAAATGATTACGATTAATAAATTTTTCCCAATTTTTATCATTAATATTTAATAGAGATTGTATCCAATTTTTTTCAAAATTAAAATTCAGATATTGTTCTACAAAAACTTCCCTTTTTATTCCTGAACTTGTAGCCATTCTTAACATTTTACCTTCTCTAAGAAGAAGTTTTTTATTAAGTTCATACAAAGCTTCCATTAGCGCCTCTATTGTCGTAGAATTAAAATGAACAGCTTTCATAGCAGAAACCATTTCTTTCTGAACTTTTTTATATTTTTTTTCTTGTGATAAATAATTTTTAATATTTTTTTTATCAGCATTTATAAGCTCTTGGCTTTGTTTTTGAAGTCTTTTGAATAATTTAGTAATGTCGTTAAAATCATTTAAAACTTTAGGTTTTAACTTTTCTTCCATTGCAGCTAAAGAAACATTAAGACCATCTTCTTCTTCTTCTTCTTGATTTGAAACATCTTCTTCATCATTTTTTGATTTTTTATCCTCTTTGTCTTTATTTTCTTTCTCACTTTTATTTTCTTTCTCACTTTTATTTTCAGCAGCATCTTCGATTAGTTTTAGAGTATCTTCTAATTTATTGTCTGAAATATCAGACATGTCATAAGTAGCTTCTAAATCAACAATATCTCTTAAAAGCATTGTTCCGTCTTTTATTGAATCTTTCCAATTTATTATTGATCTAATGGTCATAGGACTTTCACAAATTGCACCTATCATTTTTTCTCTTCCAGCTTCTATCCTTTTAGCTATAGCTATTTCACCTTCACGACTTAGTAGCTCTACAGCTCCCATATCCCTTAAATAAAGTCTTACCGGGTCATCTGTTTTACCTGTTTGTTTTTTTTCTTCCTCTTCACTTGAGTCTTCAGATTTGTTAGATTCTTCTTTTGCAATATTTTGTAATTCCTTTGCTTCTTCTTCTGTATAAATTTTTATTTTATTTGATTGGATTAAATTTACCAACTTATTGATATTTTCATCTATTCTAAACTTTTTTGGAATAGCCTTCTCAATAATTTTAATTGTGTATATTCCATCAATTTTATATTTATTTAATAACTTTTCAAAAACCTCCTTTAGTTTATCATCAAAGGTAATTTTAGTTTTTGTATTTTTTTTTACAATATTGTCTTTGGAGTTTATTAAAAGATTTTTCCTTTTATTGTTTTCTAAAACTCTTTTTTTAATATTTTTTTTTACTTTTTTTACAACCTTAGTTTTATGTGATTTTTTTTTGATAGTTTTACTTTTTAGAGCTTGTTTTTTTTTAACTTTCTTTTTTTTGGAAGGAGATTTTTTTTTGATAACTTTTTTTTTCTTTTTTTTCATATCTTCTCAAATATTTTCTTCATCTTCAATTTGAAGATCAGCCCTTATTTTTTTTAACTCATCCCAACCAATTGTAGATAAGTTATCGTCAAATTCATCTAGGCTTTTATTTATTTTTTGCAAATTTGAAAGTCTTGTATTTAAGTTTTTGATAGATTCTTCAATTTCTTTAAGAGCAGTATTTGGCTCATATTCTGGATTACAGTAAGGAAATAGTTGAAAAATGCTACTTTCCATACTTTTTTTTGCAATTTCTCTTATTTCTTTTGGTATATCTAGATTAAGAATTTCATCAAAATTTATTGTTTCATACTTTGAAGTCATTATAAAATTTATAAATTTTAATTGTGTTTCATTTAATAATTTTGATTTATTTAATAAATTAAATAATTGGTTTCTGATATTTTTATGAACCAAAAAACTAGTTATAAAAGATAATATTTCTTTGTTTTTTATTGAAGAGATGTTTGATGAAGTTTTTATCTTTTTAGTAGGTAAATTATTATATTTTAATTTTTTAAAGAAAAGATTTTTAAATTCGTTTTTATAAAAATATCTGATTTTGCTATCTTTGATTGTATTAACAATATCATCTAAATATTTATCAAAAGATATTTTATTATCTGGATTTTTTAAATCAATAGAAGCTGAGGCTTCATCAAAAATAAAGTTTACAATTTGAGTAGGATTTTTTAAAAAATTAATAAATACCTTAAGAGAATAATTATTAATTATACTATCAGGATCATTGTCATTAGGTAATTTAATAACTTGTAAATATTTGTTTGGAGTTAAGTGAGGTAATGCCATTAAAGCACTTTTATAAGAGGCTCTGATGCCTGAATTATCTCCATCAAACATTATGGTAGGTTTTGAAACATATTTCCAAGCAAGGAAAAGCTGATTTTCGGTAAGTGCTGTACCTAGCGGGGCAACTGCAGTTTTTATATTATTTTCATATAAACTTATTACATCCATATAACCTTCACAAATGAGCATATTATTTTTTGACCTTATATTTTGTTTGGAATTATTTAGATTAAAGAGTAGATTTCTTTTTTTAAAGATATTACTTTCAGGAGAATTTATATATTTTGGGTTAGAATTATCTAGAACTCGTCCACCAAATCCTACTATTTTATTTTGCTCATTTGCAATAGGAAAAATTAATCTTTTATAAAAAAAATCTCTAATCTTCTGATTACTATCTTGCTTAACAAGATTACTTTTTAAAATATCTTTATCATCAAAATTTTGTTCTTTTAAAAAATTATAAAGAGATGATTTAGCGCTATTTGAATATCCAATCCTAAATTTTTCTATTGTTGCTTGAGATATAGATCTGCTAATTAAATACTCTTTACATTTTTTATTTATTTCTAAGTTTTGTTGAAACCAATTTGTTGAGATTTCTAATATTTTAAATACTATTTCGTCTTCCTGATTTTTATTAAAACCTTCATTTGAAATTTTAATTCCAACTCTTTGAGCTAATTCTTTTACAGCGTCAGGAAATGAAAATTTATAAAGATCTGTATATATCGTAAAAATATCGCCTTTTGCACCACAGCCAAAACAATAATAAGACCCTAGATCATCATTTATTTTACAAGATGGGGTTTTTTCCTCATGGAATGGACAGCAACACCAATGGTCCTTACCTTTTTTAATAATTTTAGTTTTCTTTTCAATTTCACTTGATAACTGAATTTTTGATTTAATTAAATCAAGATCATTTTTAGAAAAAGACATTATTTTCCTAAACTAGATTTAGCAATTTTTCCAGCAACTCCCATATCAATCTGACCAACATATTCTAATTTAAGTTTGTTCATTAATGCACTCATGTCTTTTATTGAGTTAAAATTATTTTTGCTGATAATAGCATCTATAATTTCTTTTGTTTCACTCTCATTTTTTTGTTGAGGAAGAAATGCTTCAATAACCTTAATTTCATTTTTTTCCTTTTCAATTAGGTCATTTCGATTCGCTGAAGAGAAGGCCTCTATGGAATCTTTTCTTTGTTTTATTAAGTTTTGAAGTAATCCTAAAATCTCACCTTCAGACAGATTTTCTTGCTTTGCTCTTAAAAGAATTTGTTTATCCTTTATTGCACTTTTAATTAATCTCAAAGTATTTATTGAATTACTGTCTTTTTCTTTGATTGAAATTTTGTATTTTTCGTCAATTTTTTCGATTAAATTCATTTATTTTTTACCTCTTTTGAAATTATATTATATTTAAATTATACTATTATAATTGTTCTCATTATTTTCAACTAATCCTTGACTAGATTGCTATAAATGCCTAGTAAATCTCATTTTGCTTCAAAATAAAATAATGGAAGTTGTAAAAAAAACACCTCAATTAAATAATAAAACTGCCGCTTTAATATTGGAAAATGGTGAAGTTTTATGGGGATATGGTTTAGGGGTAAAAAAAACCGTAGTTGGTGAACTTTGTTTTAATACATCTCAAACTGGTTATCAAGAAGCTCTGACAGATCCTTCTTATACAAAACAGATAATTACTTTTACTTTTCCACATATTGGTATTGTTGGAACTAATTCAGAAGATCAAGAATCAACTAAAATATATGCAGATGGATGTATAATTAATCAACCTGTTAATTTTTATTCAAATTGGAGGGCAGAAAATGATCTTAATGCTTATTTTATAGAAAATGATATCCCATGCCTATATGGTATTGATACTAGATATTTAACAAAAAAACTTTCTGAAGAAGGTGCTAAAAAAGCAGCATTAGTTCATTTTGGTGAAGATAAAGAATCTATAAAAATAGTTCAAAATCAAATCAATAATTGGTCTGGTCTTGAAAATTTAGATTTAGCTAAAGTTGTTTCAACTAGTAATATTTATACTTGGGATAAAGGAATTTGGTCAAATAATAAAAAAAATAATAATTTAAATCGATTTAGAGTAACTTGTCTAGATTTTGGAATAAAACAAAACATTTTAAGAAATCTATATGGAATTAATTTAGACCCTACTGTTTTGAATTTATCTGCTAGTCTTAGTGATATTATAGATACTAAACCAGATGGTATTTTTCTTTCCAATGGGCCAGGAGACCCTTTTGCTACAGGTGTAAAAATTATATATACTTTAAAAAAATTAATTGAAAAAGAAATTCCCATTTTTGGTATTTGTTTGGGGCATCAAATATTAGCTCTTGCTTTAGATGCAAAAACAAAGAAAATGTTTCAAGGTCATCGGGGCTCAAATCATCCTGTTAAAAATTTAACAAACAATATTGTTGAGATTACTTCGCAAAACCATGGATTTGAAGTAGATAGGGAGAGTTTTTCAAAAGATATTATGGAGACTCATATTTCTTTATTTGATGGAACAAATGAAGGCTTAAAACATAATTCTCTTCCAGTTTTTAGTGTCCAATATCATCCAGAAGCTTCTCCTGGGCCACATGATAGTCATTATTTATTTTTAGAATTTTATGATCTTATAAAAAAATATGCCAAAAAGAACTGATATAAAAAAAATATTAATTATAGGTGCTGGCCCTATAGTCATAGGTCAAGCTTGTGAATTTGATTATTCAGGGGCTCAAGCCTGTAAATCTTTAAAAGATGAAGGTTATGAGATAATTTTAATTAACTCAAATCCTGCAACGATAATGACAGATCCAGAGCTTGCTGATCAAACCTATATAGAGCCAATCACAAAGGATTTTGTCGAAAAAATAATAAACATTGAAAAGCCAGATGCTTTACTTCCAACTATGGGTGGACAAACAGCTTTAAACGTATCTATGGAATTATATGAAAGTGGTATACTTAAAAAAAATAATGTAAAAATGATTGGTGCAAATCCATTAGCTATTGATCTAGCAGAAGATAGACAAAAATTTAAAGATGCAATGAGGGAAATTGGTTTAAAATGTCCCAAGAGTTATGTTGTAAATAATTTGGAAAGAGCTGAGGAAGTGAGGTTAGAATTAGGTTTGCCGTTAGTAATAAGACCTAGTTTTACCTTAGGTGGTACTGGTGGAGGCGTAGCATATAATGATAAAGATTTTTTAGAATTATCTGAAAGAGGTTTAAATGCTAGCCCTACTAACCAAATACTAGTTGAAAAATCTGTATCTGGTTGGAAAGAATTTGAAATGGAAGTTGTGAGAGATAATAAGGATAATTGTATAATTGTATGCTCAATTGAAAACGTAGATCCAATGGGCGTACATACAGGTGACAGTATTACTGTTGCCCCTTCATTAACTCTAACAGATAAAGAGTACCAGATTTTGAGAAATTGTAGCATTAAAGTACTTAGAAAAATTGGTGTCGATACAGGGGGTTCTAATGTACAGTTTGCAATAAATCCAAATGATGGAGAAATTAATGTCATAGAAATGAATCCCAGGGTTAGTAGATCTTCTGCTCTTGCTTCAAAAGCAACCGGTTTTCCAATAGCTAAAATAGCAGCTAAACTTGCAGTTGGTTATACACTTGATGAGTTACAAAATGATATTACTACAACTACACCAGCTAGTTTTGAGCCAACGATTGATTATGTTGTTACAAAAATTCCAAGATTTACATTCGAAAAATTTGCAGGCGCAGACTCTTATTTAACTACATCAATGAAATCTGTTGGAGAAGCAATGAGTATAGGAAGATCATTTAATGAATCTCTGCAGAAAGGTTTTAGTTCTCTTGAGTATGGTCTTTATGGATTAGATAGACCACAAAGCATAAAAGATTTTAAAGAAAATATAATTGATGAACTTAAATTGCAATCACCACAAAGATTATTACTTGTAGGTGAAGCACTTAGACAAGGAAAGACAATAAAGGAGATTCATAATGCAACAAAATATGATGAATGGTTTATTAACCAAATTAATGACATAATAAATATAGAAAAAATACTGTCAAAAAATAAATTAGACAAAAATATAATTTTACTTGCAAAAAAAAATGGATTTTCAGATAAAAAAATATCTTCTTTATTAAATATTGAAGAAAATTTAATTAGACAATTTAGAAATAAACACGATATAAAGCCAGTTTACCGACTAGTTGATACTTGTGCAGGAGAATTTAAATCTAAAACTCCATACCTTTATTCAACTTATGATTGGGAATTTGAAAATACTAAATTTTGTGAGTCAAATCCTACAAATAAAAATAAAGTAATAATCTTAGGTGGTGGCCCTAATAGAATTGGACAAGGAATAGAATTTGATTATTGTTGTGTGCAAGCTGTATATGGTTTAAAAGAAATGGGATATAAAACAATCATGATTAATTGTAATCCTGAAACAGTTTCTACTGACTTTGATACAGCTGATAAATTATATTTTGAACCACTTACTTATGAAGATGTTATGAATGTCATTGATTTAGAAAAACCTAAAGGAGTGATTATACAGTTTGGTGGACAAACGCCATTAAATATTGCCAATAAATTATTAAAATCTAATGTTAATATATTAGGAACAGATCCTAAATCAATTGATCTTGCTGAAAATAGAAAAAAGTTTGGTAAAATTTTAAAAAAACTCAATATTCCTGCTCCAGATTATGGAACTGCTTTTTCAATAGATGAAGCTATCACCATTGCAAATAGGATTAAATATCCTGTGCTTGTTAGGCCCTCATATGTTCTTGGAGGTAGAGGAATGGAAATTGTTTATAATGAAAATGGATTGAAAAATTATGTCGGAAAAGCCGCTTTAGTTTCTGGAAAACATCCCATACTCATTGATGCTTTTTTAGAAAATGCCTATGAATTTGACGTCGATGCGATGAGTGATGGTATTGATGTTGTGATTGCAGGTATTATGCAGCATATCGAAGAGGCTGGCATTCATTCTGGTGATTCTTCTTGTGTTTATCCAGCATACTTTTTACCCAATAAAGAACGTCAAATAATAATTGATTATACAAAATTGTTAGCAATTGAATTAAAAATCATCGGTCTTATAAATATTCAATTTGCAATGAAAGATGGTTTAGTATATGTTCTTGAAGTCAATCCAAGAGCTAGCAGAACGGTTCCATTTATAAGTAAAATAAAAAATATCCCCTATGCAAAATATGCAAGCCAAGTTTCTGCAGGTAAAAAAATTAGTTCTCTCAATTTAAATTATAAAAAATCTAATCTGATTGCAGTAAAAAAACCTGTATTTCCATTTAATAAATTCCCAAACCAAAAAATATTCTTATCACCTGAAATGAAATCTACTGGTGAAGTTATTGGATTTGATAAGCATCTAGGGTCTGCATATTTAAAAGCAGAAATAGGCTCTGGGAATAGGTTACCAAAACAAGGAACTATTTTTATTTCTGTGAATCAAAACGATAAAAACGAGATTATAAAGATTGCTAGAGATTTTAATGAAATTGATTTTAAAATCATTGCAACATCTGGTACATCTCAATTATTAAATGAAAATGGAATTATTTCAAAAAATATATTTAAAGTTGGGGAAGGTAGACCTCATATTGTTGATGCTATCAAAAATAATGAAATTAATTTAATTATTAATACACCTTTAGGTGAACAATCAAGGTATGATGAATATAAAATTGGTAGGGCAGCCATTGAATATAAAATTCCCGTTATTACAACTCTTGCTGGAGCACATGCAGCATTAAGAGCTATAAGATTTGAAGATAAAAAATTAACCTATAACAGCTTACAAGAGATATTTCATGAAAAATAAACTATACCCTAAAATTAAACCTTATAATACATTTTATTTAAAAGTATCAAAACTACATACGATATACGTTGAAGAATCAGGTAATCCGAAAGGGAAACCTGTAATTTTTTTACATGGAGGACCTGGCGGTGGAATTGAACCTATTTACAGACAATATTTTAATCCTAAAAAATGGCATATAATTATTTTTGATCAACGAGGATGTGGTAAAAGCTTACCACATGCGGAGCTTGAAGAAAATACTACCTGGGAATTAATTAAGGATATTGAATTAATTAGAAATTACTTGAGAATTAAAAAATGGGTTGTTTTTGGAGGAAGCTGGGGGTCTACCCTGGGTTTATCATATGCAATATCATATCCTGAAAAGTGTAAAGCGCTAATATTAAGAGGAATTTTCTTATTAAGAAAATTTGAAATTGACTGGTTTTATCAACATGGATGCAGTATGATTTATCCTGATGAATGGGAAAATTACAAATCAGTAATCCCAAAGCAAGAACAAAATAATTTTGTTAAAGCATACTATAAAAGATTAACTTCAAAAAATAAAAATATAAGATTAAAAGCGGCAACAGCATGGTCAAAATGGGAAGCAAGCACAAGCAAGCTTGTGCAAAAAAAGAAATCATTACACCATTTTGATAATCATAAAATAGCTGAAGCATTTGCAAGAATTGAATGTCATTACTTTATAAATAATGCTTTTTTTAATACTGATAATTGGATTTTAAAAAATATAAATAAGATTAAACATATTCCTGGTGCCATTATACAAGGCAGATATGATGTTGTTTGTCCAATGCAGTCAGCATGGGATCTTCATAAGGAATTAAATCATTTTGAATTTTATATTATTAATAAAGCTGGTCACTCGATGTTAGAAAAAGATATTCAAACTCAATTAATTGATTGTACAGATAGATTTATTAAATATTAAATATGGATATTTTAATTGAGTTGACTTTGAATGAACTATAAAGGGAAAAGAAAATGACGAAAGACTACTTTTTATGATTGATTAATTATTTATCACACTTACTATAACCACACTCCATACAAGAATCACAGCCATTTTCTGTTTTTAATGATTTACTACTACATGCTGGACAAATTTTAAATTCTAAATTCATACTATCGTTATTCACTAATGTTTCAGCTACTTTTTCAACTAATTCTGGCATTTCTTCATTTGGTATTTGGTCTAACTGTTCTTTGTCTTGTTTGCTATCTTCTTTAGAAATG
>MDSV01016221.1_pt1 | contig 11104 bp, 9 predicted proteins | sample 810851 | NCBI WGS metagenome assembly MDSV01 (sample SAMN05326640, study PRJNA326480) | marine metagenome | isolation source: seawater | place: Atlantic Ocean: North East | collected 2012 | reverse complement strand
GTGTTGGTCCAGATCGTGATGCAACCATTGACTGCAACTGAACATATTGAATGAAACACTCAAAAGGAAGCGTTCACACGGACGGATACAGGGGCGCTTAGCTCAGTTGGAAGAGCGTCTGGTTTGCAACCAGAAGGCCGGGGGTTCAAATCCCCCAGCGTCCACCACCTTCGACTAATTTTGAACTTCAGTACACAACATGCTTGATCGATTGTAGGTGTTTTCAAATAATAGCTCACAGGTTAACTAAAACATGGGGGATGATGACCTAGCAATTGTTGTCCTCCCGACATATCATGATGTCCTTCAAGAGCAAGGCCGACCTTTAGGAAGTGGTCAAGAGAGCTCAGGAAACTTACAACATACTTTAGTAAAGAGCGAGGAATTAGCAATAGTCATTCTTCCTGATTATCTTGAGCAACACGAATCAATCATACAGCCACCTCCCCCCCCAATTCCAAAAAAGAAGAAAAGCAAAAAGTCACTCTCAAATCAAAATGACGCAGCGGAATGGAAAAAAGATCTCTTGCAACCAGTGAATACTGTACCCCTGCCGTCACTTCCAAGGTGGAAAGGGAACCTCCTTCTAGGTAGGAAGAAGTACCGTAATTTTGCAATGTTAACATTGACAATGCTTCTGAGTATTTTGATTCTTAACGTAGTCATAGGTCCAATAAATGGTGTCGGAGGCGATGTGCGATTTGATGGGGAGCAGGTGGCGTATAGCCCTCTTAATAACCGATTTATTGAAATTAACGAATTATATCCTTGCGATCCAAAAATTCAATCCACCGGTTGCAGAAATACCCTTACGCCCTTCTTTCAAGAGTCGGACTCAATGCCTCAAGGAATATACATGGACACTGCAATCGCATTTTTGATTGTCATTTCAGCCATGGCATCAACGATTTTGTTATCAAAAAGAATGCGAGAGCAATTCAATGGAGTAAAGATTGAACAAGCAGTTGGATTTGATCCACGTAGTCCTGAGAAGAATAAATTATCTGAAAATACCGCTAATCGATTAAAATCACTTCACTATTCACTTCTCGCAGTTGTTCCACTGTTGCTTATTTTTCTGATGCTTCATCTGACAATTTTTCACATCGATGGTGAAGGTTATGCTACAGAATACGATGGTATTGTACCAGTAAGTTATCCTGACAATCCAGAGATGCTTCTTTTCCCAGGAGATGTATATGCCTGTGATGTTAGCGTACAGCTGGCATCTTGCGATTTCGTAATTAAACCAACGATATCTGGAAGTTGGATTGCCCCATTAGGGATTTATCCAGTGCATGTAATCATTCTCACACTCTTGATTATCGGACTTGTTTGCTCCTATGCAATCAGCGTAGAATTACAGAGGGGTAGACTGCACAGTCAGTATTACACAAAACAGGAAATAGGTTTGCGTAGTGGGAAATTTGGATTGGAATTATATAGAGACATGATTGCTAGAGGCTTCAAAACAATTGAAGTTAACCATAAATTCGAGAAAACACCACAAACACTCTTCCAAAGCCTTACCCATATTTACAAGACTCTTGTAAACCGGATCAACCGCTTCGTTTCTAGAATTCTCTCGGTTTTCCGATGGAAAAAGTATAGAAAAAGTGATGGCATTTTTGACCCAACACGAGTCAATTACTTCTCAAGAGTTTACTTGAAGGAACATATTTCTTCGGAAACGTATCCACTTGAATCCTTCAATTCCCCAAGTCCAGTTGCGCGGGGGAAAATTGTTTCATTGACTCGATTGTATCCATTTGAATTGCTACGGCCAAAGATATTCAAGCCCACAAGAAGTTTCAATCGAATAAAACGTAGCCCTCTCAGAATATGGCCAATGATTCGATGTCGAAAAGCTCCATCGGTACGAAAGCCATCGGTCAAAGCTCGTCGTAGTCAAAACTATCGGGTAAAATTCGGGAAGGCTGAGGTTGACAAAGTTCCATTTAACTTTGTTCATGTTGATGAGAAAACTGCCAAGAAGTATAAATCAGGCTCACATGAAGAAGGCGTATTGTTTGTCCACGATCGGAAAGATCACGATGTTTTGGTTGACATATCTAAATTGGGGTGAAGTAATTGCAATGTGAAAAGTGTGGTTCGACATCCCATCGTGAAAATGATTGTGTGTTTGAGAAGTACGCTCACCTCATAAAGAATTCCAGTCGTAAATCCTACATTGCTACTGAAACGCTGCTCAATCAGAAGGTTGCAAAGAAAAAAATCAAGGGGTTTTCGGCTAGGATGATCCGAAAGCGAATGGCTTTGTTACCGGTGCCGAAAGCCTCGTTACCTCCTCCGCCAGCACCTTCAATCAACGCCAATGTTGAGGATGGAATTGATTTGAAAGACGATGAAATACTTGGATACGCACGACTTCACTCCATCCTTCCCTCCAAGAATTCATCAAATCCCATGGACGAGTTAAGGGCAAGCGTCATTAGAGAACTCGACACGGTCGGAGGAACACTTACAGGACGGTTTTCTGGAGAGAAGATCCGAAACGCTAGTGTTGCATTGACCTGCAGTAGCCTCAGCGAGTCGGACGAAGAATTTGTTGAACATCTCGAGGCTTCTGGTTACATTGACTCTGGGAATGTTGGTGAGATTTTGAAATATCTAAACACAAGGTGCAAACATCCAAGCTGCAGTGGTGGTTGGTTGGTTTGGAGATCCTTTGTTGAAAATAAGAAATCTGCAAACCCCCCTCCTCCTGTCTGATTAGTTAGATTGCCAGTTCCCAAGGTTTATTTCTTAGAATAGTTGGTAAAAAGCAATGACGAATTCCTGGGTCTGCAAGTGGGTGTTCGTGAACGATGAGGGATTGGTCGAACAGTACTCTCACATTACAAAGTTTGAAACAACGCCAAATTCGCTGGATGATTATGTCCGAACATTACTCAAGGAAGGCAGTATCACTGGAGCAGAAGCAGAATATCTTGAATCAAGATATGATTTTGAACAACCTCCTCCAAATCGCCTTGTGTTCAAAGGCGTTGACGAGGAGGAGGCCGGAAACAAGGAACCATCGCCACCTAATCCTTCTCGCGATAGCCAACTTATTTCAAGAACTCCTTCTGAAAAGAAAACATCTGTGCCTCCTCCACCCGCTCCCAGAGGAAAAAAGACTCAAAAAACCACTCTTCCACCACCTCCTCCTCCAGCAAAGCGCGAGAAGTCCGTGAGTAGATCAACTTCAAGTCCTGCAATGACCCCATCCTCAAAGGGGCGTTTTTCTTTTGCGAAGCATGATGAGCCAGTAAAGCGATGGAAATACGGGCCAAAGGAGATCACCAGCATTTGTTCACAACAAAACAAGCAATTTGCAACAATTGTTCATTCTGATGAGGCGCCAATCAAATTTGAGAACAAACAATCAAATGCGGGGTCTGCTGAAATCGTTTTCCTAGTTGACTCTTCTGGAAGCATGGGCAATGAAATGAATGCAGTGAAAAAGACATGTTCTGCATTTGCTGAACATATTCAACGAGAAGCAAATGCGACAACACGACTGGCTTTGGTTACCTACGGTTGCGGTAGTTTGGCTAACATCAGTGGGGCCTCATCAAAAAATCATGGGAGTTACAACACGATTTCTTGGCCATTAATGGAACCAAAGGCCTTTCACTCAGTCGTCAATCAACACTTGAAGGTTGGGATAAGTGGTGGAGGTGGTTGTTGTGTTGCAGAACCTGGAACTGCAGAAGTCTTTAAACAGGTTTTGCGTCAATTTAGCAGTAGTGTCCAAAAAGGAAAAGGAAAATCCCTTTCAGAAAGTAAAACCAAATTCATTATTCATATTTCAGACGAGTATGATTACTCGGGAGAAGAAAGAGACCTTCCCCAAATTCTCATTGATTGCAAAGATCATTCAGTCGTGGTCCACACCATGGGTCGTGATTCCAAAGGCCATACAGAAATTTCTCGGCAAACAGGTGGTAAATTTTGGGATATCGAATCGACAGGCGGAGTCGCAGATTTAAGTGGAATTCTCGAAGAAGTATCGATTGAGATTGCGAAAGCGGTCTCTCTTCAAAAGAGTACGTCGAAAGGGAAGGCAGCAAAAAAACAGGGTCCGCGGTGCGTACAAACAAGCAATTCTCCACGTTTTGCCACCTCTGGACAATCCAATCAAGGCTCACGTGCAACTGCTGATTCCTCAATCGCTGACGATGAAGGATGGAATGCGATTGATGATTTCTCCTGTTATTATTGTGAAAATACGCAATATGCTGTTTGTCCGGAATGCCAGGTTCACATTTGTTTTGGTGGAGTCAAATCTTCGACTAAGGGTGCATCAACCATTGCCTGTGGCGTCTGCAATTGGGAAGGCGAAATTGAATTCGTTGATAGCGTAGAATCGTTGGCTAAATCTCGGAGTTCAGGAAAAGGAAAAGGCAAGTGATTCTATGTTTGGTATCACTTGGGTTTGGATGGAACAGGGTGAAATTAGCACCGAAGATTTGCAAGTAGATCCAACCCAAACGCTGTATGAGTACTTTCACGAACAATTCATAGGTGATTCTTTTTCAATCGAGGAACATCAATTCCTCACAAAAACCTACATTGAGTTTCTGCATGTAACGTTTGAGAACTTACCTGAGAGCATGCTCAATAGCGAAGGTTCCTTTGAGTTGTATTTCTTTGAAAAGGAGGATGTTCAAACCGAGTTTGAAACAGTTCCTCCGAATCGCCTTGAAGAACCTGAACAAAATTTGACTAGCCTGTCTGAGAAAGCAAGAGCAGCTCCCGTTGACGAATTAATCCAAATTGCAAATTCCCTAGATGAAATTGAAGGCAAGGTATCGGATGAGATGTTAAGAATAACTTCTCAACCAGAACCTTTGGACGCAGAATATCATCAATCGCCTGAAGAGCATGATTCTGTGTTAAACATCTCTGAATCACCAAGCATGGAGGTGAGCAAACCTGTGCAAGAATCTCCAAGACAATTTTCATTCTTCAAAGAGAAGAGTTCTGTTGTTGAATATCCCTTCAAGTATCGCCAGGTGGTGAGTTGCCAGGAAGAACGTAAGGATTGGGTTTCATTGATTGGAGGGCACGATCCACTGCGGAAAGCGGACTTATCAACTGGAAAAGGAAATACAAGTGATTCTAGAGTGAACATCTGTTTTCTGATTGACACCTCTCAAAGCATGATGAAATGGATTGTCGGAGTACGCCAACAATGCAAAAATATTGCCGAAGGAGTTGAGGCCACCTCTTCAGGCGAGGTATTGTTAAGTTTGGCAGGGTATGGAATCGGGAAGCCCAAAAGAAAGGATTTGCTCGATGATGATGCAGTTATTCATGTGACTAACAAGTACAATGTTGTCCACTGGCCCTTCGTCAATTCAGCTCGTTTCCAAGAAATTGTCAATGATTTCAAACTACGTACTGCGGGTGCAGCAGGCTGTTATTTTGCAGATGATGGGACGAATTGGGTGCTGAGCCGAATACTGGATAAGTTTGACAATAAGGACGATACGAACATTATCATCCATATCTCTGATGAGTTCGATACAACTGGTGAAAATCAGGATTTGGCTAGCATCTGTAAGATGCTTCAGCATAGAAACGACGTGACGATGTTCACATTAGGACGTTTGGAGAAAGGACATGAAGAACCCACTCGTATTTCTGGTGGAAAACTATGGGATATCTCCAAAGATGAGATCGATGTCGACGAAATTCTCATTGAGCTACGAGATGAAATCAAGAGTATGCTACAATTTGATCGAAGTATTGCCGGAGAAGATAGTATCTTGTACGAGCAATACGATTATGCTCCATCTTATGGATCGGAGACCGCAATGAGCCCCTCAGCAATTAAATTCGATGATAACAGACCAGATGGGGAGTTTGATGGCATAGACAAGTTCGAGTGTTTCTACTGTAGTTCGAAAAATTATGTCAAATGTCAAAGTTGTATGTCGCTTTCTTGTGTTTCAGATGGGCAAGTCTCTTTTTCATGCCAAAAATGTGGTACAGAGGATGAAATTCAGATTTCAGGTAAGGTTTCATCATCAGCAAGCTCGGGTAGTTCTTCAAAGAAAGGAAAGTAAGATACTTTCCTCCTTGTCAAATCTCATCTGCTCGATCAACGTCGTCGGGGCGGAGGTGGTGGGGGTGGCAATCCTCCGGATGATTTGGGTCGAGTCGTGTTCCTCGATTGACCTCCACCCTTCTTCGGTGGAGGTGGTGGCGGTGGTAGTTTACCGGAACGATTTGTTGGTATTGAAGGCGAAGGTTTCGATTCTGAATATCCGGCAATTGCTTTATTCAAGGCTCTCGCATTATTCTTGTAATACTCATACAATTCGTGATCAAAACCCCTGTCGTTTTTGATTTTACCATCATACCCTTCCCAGATGTCGAGGGGGATGCTGATGTAATTCTTCACTCGTATGACGATATCGGATAACCTTGTCCCTTTCTCATTGAGGGCGTTGAGGCACATTGCGCCTTCCGGGAAATGCTTCTCCATCCCTCTATTTCCAAAAAGGCCAACATTTTCCCAGTAACCATGATGGGGACTATCACTTCTTCGCATTATGTTGGGATAATGTGGTAATTCAAAATTCCCGTCATCAGAAAATGTAAATGCATAACCAACTCCTTGTGCCGGATAGTCGCGAGGGAAAAAAATACGGATAAGGAATCTTGGTGCAATTCTCAATCTCTCTGTGCTCACTCTGTCGTCAATGTACGTGAATCCAGGCTGGTTAAGTGTGAATTGAATCAAACCAAATCCTGTACGTTCTCTCTTCCATAGAGCACCTTCAGAATCCTTGACATGACGTTTTGTAGGCATATCTGTGGCAGCTGTGCCCTGAACTTTCACGTCTGGATTCAGTCCTGGGACTGGAAAAGGATCGTTTGGATAAGTATCCACAATCAAATCTGAGACAAATTCCAGTTTCCCTATTGCATTTGCTTGGGTTTGAATAGCCTTTTTCCACATGCCCTCCGGGAAAACATTTGGAGGCATTTTCCAAAACACTCCAATAATTAGCCAACGACGGTATTGGATTCCAGTGTGATAGTGCTTGGTGCACTTGCATCGAGACTGCAGTTGTCTTCAAGATTTTCAGCACCAGCATCAGTCCAAGGGATAACCGCCCCGCCGTCGATGGAGTAGCCTCGATCCTCTTCACTGCCACCTTTTGGCCATGTGATCAGACCGTTCTCAACGGCGTAATCAATGACCTGTTGAACAGTATGTTCCGGTGCAAAATTATCTACTGTTGCTTCTTTTGTTCCATTGTAAAGCTTAACTACAAACTCTGGTGTTTCTTCTCCGCCCATGAACATTTATTCACCTCCCTTAGTATTTATATTTGGCGAAGCGATTTGTTCGTTTCTTGTATACGCTCATTTCAAAGTAAACTAATTTTGATTGGGTAATTTTTTTTTGCATAACTGTTTTAATTGGGTGGTGACTATTCTCCCTCATGCCGAAGCCCCCCTCATCCGCCCGCCCAAACCCTCCTGTACCAGCCAGCAACTCCAGTAAGAACCGCCCTGTTCGTACATTACGAGGTAGTACACAGATGGTTTTCATCAATGAAAGGTCAGAAGCGTTTAATTCGAGCATCGACCTCTCTAAAGGACTAACTATTGGTGATATCCGAGAAATTGGTAAACTGGGTATCGATATTATGACCGGTAACAGAGAAGAGGTGCGCAGCGACAATCTTCTTGTTTTTGTCGAACCTTCTAACAAACTAGATTTGTCAAATTTGAAGGAAGATACAAAGGTACTGGTCATTCATGCCGACGCTTTCAGAGCATGGAATCCATCCCAATGATGATGCGATTACAATGGTCAGCATAAATTGGAAAGGAGAGGTACTGGCTTCCCGCCATGATTACGCCGAGTTCCACGGAAACTTGGAATTGGATGATCTTCCGAATAAATTTGGTGTTCAGGCGCCTCGCCAACAACAGATTAAAGATCGCTTGGTACGTAGTAATGCTGAAGATAGACACGACTCAATGCCGGTTTCGGGAGCCCAGTCTATTCGATGGAATGGTGATAATTCAAAGGGTCTCGTTACAATAACTCGCAATTTGGAACAACCGCGCCAACCAATGAGATTTGAAAATCCAATGCATGACCAAATAGTTCATTTGCATCCTATCGAAGTACAACTAACCCCATTTGCAATACATCAGATGCGCCAGGTTTCCCTTGCAGTCTGCAAAATTTCTGGCGATTCAACCGATCCAACTGAGGTGCTCGAAACAGGTGGATTGCTGGGTGGGACGCCTAAACAAGACTCGAACGGGAGATGGTACACTGAAATCGAGTATTCTTATGCCGATGAATCACAATACGGAACCGAGGCATCGTTTACATTCACTCCAGAAATGAAGAAGAATATGGAACACGAATTGGCGATAAGAAACTTGCATAATGTAGGTTTCTGGCATAGCCATCCCTCCTATGGGCCGTTCCAATCGGATGCACGTTTGCAATCTTATGGGGCAGACGTACAAGCTACACATGGCATGTGTGGCCCATGGTGGAGCGCTGCACTTGTAATTGATCCAATGTCAGGGCCTCAAAAAAATCAATTATCTCTTGGCGCATACAAGATAAATGGATTGTATGATTCACTCGGCACTGATGGGTCACAAGTTGTGGGATGGCGTTCGGTTGGCATTGGGGTCCGGAAATTGCAGTCATTCGATTACATCATGAGTCGGTTAAGTTCGCAAGATTTGTCTTCTTTGGAGAGGCAGTCATTGCAGTTTGAGCTTGACTTTTACAAATCATCTGCTGAAGCGTGCATAGATAAATCGAATGAAGACATTGAGCAGAACGTCTCTAAAATTATTCGTAAGTTAAATTCAAGTGAATATCCATTGATTCAGGGAATGAACACAAAAGGAGCTCAAAAATTGTATGAACTTTGTATGGGCAAACAATCTTATGTGAACGTAGACAAAAAGAAAGATGATTTAGCTGAATCAGTTGATTGGAGTGACTCAAACCCATCCAAAGCCGGAGTCTCAAATCAGCAGGAAGAAGAGTAAATAACTGGGGGTTATGGATTGATTGAGAAAGAGATGAAACTTGTATTGCTTGAAGAAGGTAAACAGCAAGTAATTACGTCTCGAAAGCAAAGGGAGTTTCGACATAGACTCATCCGATGTTCGACATGTTCATTGATCAGTAAATTCGATCAACTGCCACATGCATGCCCAGATTGCGCTAATGATTTCACATCAGGTAAAGACGAATTAATTCCAGATGACTTCTGGTGGGATGATTCCGTATTACGGAATTGCAAAGTATTGATTGTTGGATGTGGAGCGGTTGGAAACGAGGTAGTGAAAAACCTCGCTTTGGCCGGAATTATGCATTTCACACTCATTGATTTCGATCAAGTCGAAGAGTCAAACCGTTCGAGAGCAATATTGTTCAACGAAGCAAGCATTACTGAGTCTCAAAAAGTGACAGGAGGCGTTGCGAAAGTCGATGTCATGGCGGCAGCATTGATGCAGATTGACAGGAATATACAGGTGACTTGCATCAACCGTGGCATTCCTGACAACGCTTCTGTACAGCGAAATGAAGCGATCGAAAAGGGTAAGCGAGAAGGAGAACTGCTGCCCTTGATGAGTGAAGTTGAACTCTACACCCTCTGTGACGATCATGATATAGCAATTATCGGAACTGATGGAAGAGCTCCTGCAGCGAGATTCAACAGAACAGCATATCCACTAATCCCTCAAATTCGAGGAGCGATGGATGAAGTTGGAACAGTTAGTAACATTGCTTTGAGTCTTCCTTACATCACTTATTGCTTAGAATGCGCCGATATGAACAATGCATTTGGTACCACAGTTCGACCTCCGCGTCATCCTGAAATGTACCCTGCTGAAGAGGGATTGTATGATTGGTCTGAGTGGCAGAGACACACCGGAATGAACGTGGCAGAAGTCGATACATCTCTCGGCAAAAAAGCATGCTTCAAAGTTGCAGAAGCCGCAGGCGCACAATCCTTTGCTCATGCAAACTCAGTACTTGGCTCGCAAATGGCAGCTCAAGCATTGTTGGTTCTTCATGGATATCCTCAGATTAAAGAAAATCATGGCATGTGGCCTGATAACGTATCAAAACCTCTGTTAAATGAACGCTTGACGCTCTATACCTTTGGTCCTGGTCGAACGCAGGTTAGGCCGATGGTTTCGGGGCAGTATCCGGACGGAATGTATCATTGTGGATGCTGCGACATCGTCTTCAGGGGATTGCATATGGCAAACGAGATGGGGGCACATCAAGAACTCGGGTATGAGGCGCACGAGGATTGCCCAAGATTGAATAAAGATGCCACTTTTTGGAAAGAAACAATCAATCAGAATCTACCTCCACCCCCCCCTGCTATTGAGTGATTTCTTCCCCCTTTGAGGAACTCATCAAATTTCAGACACGCCAGTTCAACATCGACGTAGGTAATGCCTTCTTTGCTCATGATTAACCGCTCGTCCTAGGACAGCCAGCCCCAGGCTTCTCTCGAATCGTAGTTCCTTACATCGTGCCGTCGTGCTGAAACTTCTGGCTCTGTTATGCCTTTCTCGGCTGGCATCAGCAACCACCGCCAAGTTCATTGTCAAGAATTGCCAAGGCCATGTTGTACCGTTGGGCTCGGATGAGCGAGGCTAAAGAGACGAGGATTTCTTGGTGTTCGGAAGCAGGGATGACTCCCCAGCGTCCACCATCCCGCTCATAAACGATTCTGAATTTTCATAGTTCGATGCGTGAGAGATGTTTTGAAGGAATAATTATATCAAAACACCTCAAACGCTAACACATGCGTACGATTGAATTGGATGTTAGACCGATTCCACAACTCTACGGGTCGTCCTATTCAAATCCTCATGAAGGGCAAATCAACCGTCATTACAACGCCCCGAAATTATTTGGGTCTTGCCTTTCCGCCTCACTTGAAATGCTTGTTGATCACATGAGACGATACGATAGGACACCTGGGTATTCATCATTCAAGAATGCAGGGACACTACAATCTAAACTCACTCGCCAAGGCCACCCAAACGGCGATAAAACAGTCCACTTGATGTG
>MDSV01218617.1_pt1 | contig 11105 bp, 9 predicted proteins | sample 810851 | NCBI WGS metagenome assembly MDSV01 (sample SAMN05326640, study PRJNA326480) | marine metagenome | isolation source: seawater | place: Atlantic Ocean: North East | collected 2012 | reverse complement strand
TATATGGTAAATAAAGTTGCTTCCAAGGATGTAAAGGTACTACTAGGAGGGCAAGGAGGAGATGAAATTTTTGCTGGGTACGCAAGATATTTAATTAATTATCTTGAGCAGGCAATTTATGGAGCAATAAAAGGCACCCAGAACGATCAACACTTGGTGATTACTGATAACCTATCTAATTCAATGAAAGCATTAAAGGGATATGAATCTCTAATTCAAAAAATGTGGGCAAAAGATTTATTTAAAGGAACGGATATTCGGTATTATCATTTATTGTTCAGAGATTTGAACTTTGAATTAATAGATAAATCGCTTGTTGATAAAATTGAATTTTCTAAGCAAAAGTTTCTTTCTTCATTTAGTGACATAAATGAGAAGTCATTAATAAATAAAATGCTGTATTTTGATACTAAATTTATTTTACCTGGGTTACTACAAGTAGAAGATAGAGTTTCAATGGCTCACTCTTTAGAAAGCAGGGTCCCTTATTTGGACCAGGATGTATTTGAAACAGCAGCAAGACTTGATCCAAAGATAAAGTTTCAGTCTGGAATATTGAAAAATCCATTAAAAATTATTGCTAAGAAATATTTACCTGAAAAAGTTTCAAATAGAGAGGATAAAATGGGATTTCCTGTTCCTTTAGATGAGTGGATAAAAGAAAATGACTTTCTAAACTTTATAATTTCAATTATTGAGGATTCAAAGATAAATGATTTTTCAATATTTGACTTAAAAGAAATAATAAACAAAGTAAATAAGGATAGGACTTTTGATAGATCATTATGGGGAATAATTTGTCTTTGTGAATGGTTCAACAATTACGAAATAGAGTAAGTAATTTATTCTTTAATTTTCAAAATAAAATGTTCATCCGTTTCAAATACAATTGTTAAAATTTCAGGTGTGTTGTACATTTTATCCCAAATAAAATATTCAACATTCCATAATTTACTTAATTTATGAAAAATCGACATATCTTCATTTTCGTAATATCTTTTTGAAAAGTATTGTCCATACTCTTCCATTTCTAATGAAAGAATTAATTCATTGGCCTTATCGTCGTAAATACTTAATCTCTCAATAGACTCATTAAATATTTCCAAGTCTTCAGTGTAAATCCAAGATGTTACAAATTCTCTAGGTGTTCCAAAGCTTGACCTCTCTGAAAAATCTCGCCATGCATAGTTAATATTGGGATCTGGGTGAAAAACTGTCCCTTCAGGTGTATTTTCTTTTGCCCATTCTTGCAAAATTAAATAACTACTTTTTTCAGGATTTATAATTTCAGATAAAGGTTTGTCCTTTATATTGTTTGATATATTTACCACTAAAAGTACTGAAGATAAAATAATCAGTAAATTATTTTCTCTAAAAAAACGTGAATTTTGGATTAATCTTTCGTTTTTCAAAAAATAAACTTTATCTAGAATCAACGACATTGATATTAAATAATAACTTTCATAAATTCCAACATAATTTAGCTGATTTAGAATCACAATGGTAAATAATGCAACGGGAACAGTACTTTTATTTTTGTTCTTAAAAATGTAATAGATAAGAGATATGAAAAATAAATGAACTACATTTACTGAATTTCTATGCAAAGCTAATTTAATTAAGAAAGTATATTCTGAATAATCAAAAAATATTCCCAATAATGAAACAACAAAGAAAATATACCCAATGAATTGAATATTTTTCTTTACAAAAATATTACTTATCAAAAATGCAAAGAATAGAATCGGTAATATTTCTCTAATAACGAAATTTAAATTAATCAAATCATTAACAAAATGATAGTTCTGTAATGACATAATTTTTAACCAACTCTGATTAGACATAAATAAATTAGTTTCGGGGTAAAAAAATTGTGACCACATCCAAAAAATAAAAATATTTAAAATAGAGAAACCTGTAGCTCTATTTAAGGAGACATATGATTTCTTAAGTGCGATCAAATAGATTGGAATAAATACTAAAGCAAATGCAAAGCCTTTTGCAGGATGTATTAATATTACAATCAATAAGCATATTAGATTTAGTTCATATTTTTTTTTAATTATTAATCCTAAGCTCACTAGTAATAGCGAATCTGGAAAGGTGTACCATTCTCCGTTAAAAATTGCTCCATAGCTAGCCCAATTTGGATCAAAAAAATTTGTAGCTATTGATATTGTGGTGAAAGTAATACTTGCAATCACATAATTTTTTAAATTTAAAGCTTTAAAAAGATACATCGACGATAAAACTATGCTTAACAATTCTAAAAATTTAAATGTATAGACAATAAAAATTTTATCAAAATTAAATAATTTAAATAATAAATAATTAAGCCAAGTTATAAGACTGGTTTTTTTATGATTTGAGGGACTAATGAAACCAGAATCAAAAATCTCTTCATTCTCGATAAATGTAATAGCTTCTATTTGAGAATATCCTGAATATGCAATCTCATTTTTTGTATTGCTTACATGTTCAATAAAAAATGAAAAAACAATTACCACTATCAAAAAAAACCCAATAAGTTTTGATATATTTTTATTCATCTTTGTTTACCAGTTTAAACTAAACTTTTTTTATGGACGATGTTAGTGATGAAATCAAAAAAAGACGTAATGAAATCCTAAGTAGATACAGTTTTGAATGGGATGGCTTAATTGATGAAGTAATAAAATTAAAATTTAATGATTTTGTAGGTGATGAAGAAGGATTTTGCTGGATTGATCTTCCTGAATTCTCAAATTCTTACGGACTAAAAGATAATAAAGTTTTATTTCCAAAAAAGTATGTAAAGCAAATTGAAAAAACGACAAAGAATGTTGACTATAGAGACTGTAACTGGATCCAAGCTTGTGATTATCTATCTTCATTATCATTTGAAAAAGATACTTTTCTAAATTCATTGATTTCACTATCTAGTAAAAATAAAATCCCTGAACTTTTCGAAAAAGCTTGGGTGAACAGATATCTATTATTTTTAAGAGATTGGGCAGCCTACAAGACAAATAAAAATACATTAATTGGTAAAATCAGTACGCCCAGAATTATATTAACTCACGATGTTGATGCTTTAAACGTATCAAGGGGTTTGAAACTTAGACAATATGTACAAAATAAAAACTTATTAAATCTAAATAACAAAGAAAATTTAAACATGATAAACGATATTATTAGGGTTGAAAAAAATTATGGATTTAAAAGTATTTTTTTCATATCTGGAAATTCAATATCTACAAGAACACCTTTGGCTGATCCAAATTATAACTTAGATAAGATCTCAGACACATTATCAAAAATAGTTATTGAAGGTTTTGAGATAGGATTACATCCTGGTATTTTTTCATCAAAGGTAAATCAATTTTTCAAAAAAGAGAAAAACAAATTAGAAAAATATTCAAATGTAAAAATTCTTAAAACAAGAAACCACTGGCTTGCAAATAGTAAAAATTCTACATGGAATATTTATTCAAAAAATAAAATTAAAACTGATTTTTCAATTGGATACAACGACATCCCAGGCTTTAGAAATGCGACAGCTTTACAATATAAACCAAAAAAATATAATGTTAATTTGATAAGCATGTTTGCGATGGATGGACAATATTTAAATTTTGGAAATAAGGATATTGGTTTATTTTTTGATGATATTAAAAAATACATTTTAGAAATAATCAATGTGGGAGGAGTTTCCTCGATTAATACTCATCAAAGATTGTTTCATGAATATTATGGTTTTATGAATATATACAAATCAGTTCTTGAATATTTAAGAAATCTAAAGGAACTTGAAATTGAATAATCTTAATGAATTAATTGAACTAAATATTAAAAGAGCAATTAATTTTGTAGATACAAATAATAAATCTGAAACATATGGATCTGCAGATAGATTATATTGGTCATGGAGATTAAAAGATTTTTCTAATGGGTCTTTCCAAAGCCTCACATACTTTTTTTCTGAATTAATAAATAATTCAAAATTCAATAATATTTATGTAGAAAAAAATGTTGATTCCATAATTGATAAAGCTTTTGAAGCTTCTTTAAATGGAGCATTCAAAATTCAAGCAAAAAATGGTTCTTTCTCAGAATCTTTTCCTGGTGAAAATTCTTTCTGTGTAACGGCAACTGTGTTAAATGACGTAGTATCTGCCATTAACAACCACAAAAATGAAAAAGAATTACTAGAGAATTACTATACGAGACTTTTAGCTTCATATAATTTTTTGATAAATAATATTGAGAATCATGCTCTGATTGGCAATCATCTTATGACTGCCTTGTCAGCAATGATAAAATTTAATACAACGTTCAATGAGAATAAAAATCATAATTTAGAAAATATACTTAAAAAACTTCGTACTATTTGGAACGAAGAAGGATGGTTTAGTGAATATTCGGGTTCAGATATTGGATATCTCACGCTTACTCTTGATTATTTGATAGACATACCAGATGATGTTTTTGAAGATAAATCACTATGGCAAGAAAAAATATTGTTATATTTATTAAACTTCTTTCACAAAGACGGAAGTATAGGGAATATTTATGGCTCAAGAGGATCGTCATTAATTTATCCATATGGAATAGTTAAGGCTGGTGGAGTTCAGCTTTTCGAAGAACTCTCAAAATCAATTAATTTATATAAAATACCAAGACCAGAAAATGTTGATGACACAAATTTTGTTCCATTATTAAATTCATTTATAAAATTTTTATCAATAAATTTTGAAAATACAGACAGAAAAGCTGTTATCTTTCCAAAATATGAACAAAAATATCTTAAAGTCTACAAAGACGCTGGATTTGTGATTGTAGTTAATAAAGATAAGCAAACAATTATTGATACTAATAATTCTGGTTCGATACATAAATTCACTGAAAAATCGAGAGAAATTGAATCTTCTCCTTTAATTGTAAAAGATAAAAAAATTCTAAGTGCACAAACTATTAATAGACAAATTGATTTGAAATCTGAAAATCATGTAATTATCAAAATACATTCTTCATTTTCGAAAATAAACACTTCCCCCATAAGCGTATTTCAAAGTGTGTTAATAAGATTGTTCACTGCTTCAATAGGTAAAAATAAATATCTATTATCTTTATCAAAGAAATATATAGTAAATAAATTTTTTAACTCAAATAAACCAATTGGTAACTTAAATAGAAATATCGAAATTCGAGATCAAGAAATTATTTTAAATGAGAGCTTTGATATACCTCAAGGTTTTAGTCTTGAAAGATCAAAATTTCATAATACAAAAATGGCTAGTCAAAATTATTTTTAAAAATTATTTATTACAGTGTTTTTAATCTTTGACTTGTTTCGATTTAACCAATCAAGTTGAGCAAAATTTAAATCAATAGGAATCTGTATTAAATTGTCTTTAAAAAAGATAGCATTATTGTAGATATTTTGTTCTGAACTATATTTATATGGTTCTAATTCATGGCAAAGATAGTTTGAACCTTTTTTAAATTGTATTTTATGATTTTTATAAATTAATTTTATTAATTTTTCTCTTTGATTGTAAGCTAAATTTAAATGAGAATTCGACCAATTTGATTCATTAAGAACTTTTATTTTGGTATTTTCAAATATAAATTTCCAAATCTTAACAATATCATTTCTATCAGGATTATTAGATTTGATTTTGCTTTCAAGAATTCCAAATGAATACCTTGAGTAAGTATTTTTTAATTTGCCAAGCGATATTTTATCCAATGGCTCTCTTAAAAAATCTAACCATCCTTTATTATCAGCGTAAATCTTTATCGATTCCATATTTAAAATATTTAAAAAAGCTCCGGATAGTGTGAGTATCAATTCAGAAATTTCAATATTTGATAGTTTTTCAAAACCATTATCTTTTCTCCATTTTCGAATATCAGTTAAGACGCTCTTATCTTTTACAGCAACAATTCCACCAGATATAGATGAAATTGGTTTTCCAATACCAGTTGAGTAGAAAGTTATATGGTGACTTTTCGAGGTATACAAATTGTTTTCTAAAAAATTTATATGAGAATAATCTCCAAAAGTATTTATAGAAGATTTTAATGTTCCATCTACGGGAGAACCATACCATGGTGTGACTAAACCTATGTCAATATTTTTATCAAAATTTTCAGTAGTTAAATTATTTTTATTTGTGTCAAAATATTTAACCTTGTTATCTGATTTGATAACCGAGTGGGGTACTACCGAACAAGTAAAAGTTGGTACTCCAATAACATTATTTTTTAAATTAAAAGATTCAAAAGATGCTTGCATTCCATATCTAAGTCTTGGAAAAAGAGCTACATTTTCATCAATAAAATATTCTGAGATAATGGAATCAAGATCATTAATATTAAGGTTTCTTTTGTTTAACATAAATGAGATAGCATTCTTGATTTCGAAAAAAGAAAAGTTTGTATTTATCAAAGATAATGGCATAAATTTAATTGTATAGGTTTTTATTATAAAATTCGAGTTTGGTAAGTCTTGGCTCTGTGTTTAAATGTTTAAGTCAAAATATTTGTTCTTAGTTGACTTTAAATATTCGTTAAATGAAGGTTTTACCGAACTTTTCAATCCAAACGCGCTGAATCCAAATTGATTGTCATTTAAATTAATTAATTTATTTTTAATATATTTAGGATGATCTTCTATTTTAAGTTTTATACCATGCCTTATATATCTATCTGAAACCATCTTAATCCAGGCAGAATAAGCTTCTTCTTCAGATGGTCCTCCTCTGTTTCCCCAGTCATTAAAATATCTATTCCAAGCTCTAGCAAATCTTGCCCTATCTTTAGAAATAATATTTTTGTTTTTAAAAACTGAATCATAATTCCATATAGTAATTTTTTTATTTGGGAGATTATATTGGTCAAGCAAAACATCGTCTAATGTAGGATCACACATATCGCCTCCTCCATTTAATTTAATATTTGGATATTTTTTTTTGTTAAAAGCAATACACATTTTTGCCTTAAGATGTCCTCTATCAGGTGTAAATATTTGAAGTTTTGGAAAAACTAATCCTGGTACATCACTATTTTCCTTTAAGGAAGAAATTAAAAAATCTTTACTTTTTTCATGAAAAAAAGTATCGATATCCATTCTTATAACCCAGTCCCCAGTTGATTTATCAAAACCCTCTTGGAATGTTTTTCCTATATAATCAAAAGAAAACTCATCAGGCCAATCTTCACCTACAATGATTATTTCGTCAGCAAAGTCTTCATAACACTCTAAAGCTTCTTTGTAAGGATCCATCCTAGATTCAGGATCAGTCATACTTGTAAAAATTGATAGTTTCATTAATTTATCTATAAAAGGTCATATTATTTATTAGACTTAAAAAAGTTAGAAATTTCATTTACAACTATATCAACAACTTCAAAACTCATATTTGGCCATATTGGTATTGACATTATATTTTCAGATAAGTATTTTGCATTTGGGAAGTTTAAATCGTGATCATTATTAATCTTGTGTGCTTCAAGACTAGGTAGTGGTTTTGGATAATAAATAGCTGTACTTATATTTCTTGAGTTTAAGTGTTTAATTAACTTATCTCTATTTTTAGGTACTAAAAATGTAAAGTAGTTGAACACAGATTCTTTGTAATCTAAAAGTTTTATATTTTCTATTCCCTCTAATTCACTTATGTAATAATTTCCAATTTCAATACGGCTAGCTATCATCTGGTCTATCATCCTAAGTTTAATATCCAAAAACCTAGCTTGAACAGAATCTAGTCTTGAGTTGTAACCAAAAATTTCGTTTGAATACTTTACCCTTGAACCGTGACTTCTTAACATTCGTGAATATTCAATAATTTCTAAATCGTCTGATACAATAGCTCCACCATCACCAAAAGCTCCCAAAATTTTAGTTGGAAAAAATGAGTAGCATCCTGCATCTCCTATTGTTCCAAGAGGTTTTCCTTGATGTTTTGCGCCAAAAGCTTGAGCAACGTCCTCAACAATGAATAGATTGTACTTATTTTTCAAATCTAAAATTGGACCCATCTCTGATGATTTTCCAAATAGATGCACAGGCATTATTCCCACAACCTCTTCATTGATTTTATCTTCTATAAGATCAGTATTTATGTTTGCTGTATCTAGTGATACATCTACAAATTCAGGGTCAAATCCAGCCTTGACTATTGCTTCTGATGTTGCAAAAAAAGAAAAAGAAGGAACAATGACTTTACCCTCAGTTATTTTTAATTTATGTTTTAAACTTTCCAAAGCAATTACTAATGCATCTGTACCATTACCAACACCTACTGTAGATTTAGAAGATAAATATTTACTAAAATTACTTTCAAAATTTCCAACTGAGCTACCGCCAATAAACTCTCCTTTGTCTAATTGTTCATCGAAAGCTTTAAGGAAATCTTTTTTTAAAGATTCCATTTCCTCTTTAAACGAAACTAAAGGTATGTTTTCCATGGAGCTATATTAATACGAGATAATATTTTATTTAAACCTAATAAATTGTTCACCAGTTCTTTTTTCTAAATAGAAATTAAGAACAAAAAAGTATATTAAGTAACTTAAGACAGTCGCAACTGCCGCACCATTTAGATCATAAAGGTTTATAAGTAATATATTTAATGTTAAATTAATTACAAATAGGCAAAGTAAAGATTTTGTATGATCAAACGGATGATTCAATTGTAGCAATATATGCTCAAAGGAAAAGAAATAGGACATTAAAAAAAATCCTATAATTACAATTAATAAACTACTAAATGCCTCAGATTTTATGCCCTGGAGAAAAGATAATCTTTCACCAAAAAAATAAGCAATTGCAATTATTGATGTCGACGCTAAGCCTGATATTACAAAACATATTTTAAATATATTTTTCTTATGATCTTTAAATCTTGTTTTGTCATTTATTAAATCTATAAATTTTGGTGTTGAAATAGTTCTTGTCACATTAAGAATTCCTATAAAACCTTCTCCAAGTGCAGAAGTAAAAGTATATAAGCCTACAAAATTGTTCCCTAATAAAAAACTAATTACAATCAAGTCGACTTTTAATGAAATGTCTGTAAGAAAACTTGTTACAAAAGCATTCTTGCTAAACATTAAGTGTTTTCTAAACATACTTAATTGTCGAAAAGTTTGAGTCGTTTTCTTTATAACCAAAAAAGACATTAAAACTTGAATAACTAAAATTATTATTTCTGTAATCAGAAATACTGAACTCAAGTTTTGTTCTAATAAATTATTGTTTTTTAGATTATTTATTGAAGCAAAATAGAGAATCATTCTGGAAGGACTTACAATTGCCATTTTTATATATTCTTCCTTGCCATTTAGATACCAGTAAATGCCCCTATTCAGTGCAAAGAGTAATGAGGGATACTTTATGTCAGTTATACTTACAGGAGAATTTATTAATAAATTAATTTGAAGAAATTCAATTATCGAAAAAAGTACAAAAGATGATATAAATATCAAAGTAAGGCCAGAATATAGATTGGCAAAATCTAAATTATTGTTTTGTTTTTCTGACGATAACCTCAATATTGAATAATGTATTCCTAAAGTGCCAAGCTGAGACAATAAAAGAAGCAGTACATAATGAATATTGAACTTTCCTAAAAGATCTACTCCTCCATATTTTGTTAAATAAAAGTAAATATATAGACCTATCAACCCAGAGATAATGAAACTTGTGAGATTTATGACTGAATTTTTAGTATTGTTCATAATTTAAGCCTCTTCTACCCACCCACTAATCTATAAATTACAAACCATAATTTGATCATTTGAACTTTCACCAATTACTTTAAAACTGTTGTCTTTATATATTTTTATTGCAGTGTGATTTTTTTTATTTACTTTCAATTCAATTTTTTTAAAATTATATTTTTCTTTACAAAGATCTAATGCCTTCTTTAATGCGGCATCACCAAAACCCATATTTGAATATTTTTCCATTATAAAAATTCCAAATCTTGGATTCTTATACCCATCATCTAAGCCTCTGAGGGTTACAAAACCAATAAAAGTTTTTTTATTAAGAATTTTTAAATATATATCATTACTTGACTTCAAAAAATCTTGTATAAATTGTTCCTGCGAATTAAAAGGATCAAAATATTTAAGATAATCAACATTCTCATCAAATAGAATTTCACTTATTTCCTTGATTTCTGACTTGTTAATTTTCTTTAAGCTTATCATTTTTACACTAACTTTATTTTATTCAATCAAGTCTATGTCATTAAAGATTCCTTTTGGAGGAATAAATGAAACAATTCCTCTAAAAATTCGTGATGTGAATTTATTTATTGTAAGCAAAATTAAAATTTTTTGAATAAAGTTTACATATTCTTTTTTGTAAATAAATTGATTTCTTTTTTTTAAAATAACTTTATAGTCATGTTTTGCAAAATAATTTTGTAAACAATTACGGCTATAGAAAAATATATGTTGTCCCTCTTCAGAATTAAAATAGAACCAACTTTCGTCTTCATTTTCGTAAATTACTGTATTCAGTAATATGAATTTTGGTTCCAGTTTTAGAATATTTTTAAATTCTATTTTTGGTTCTTGAAAATGCTCGGCGACTTCACACAAATTAATAAAGTCAAATTTCATATCTAATTTACTCTGAAATTTTTTCGAGAAGATATTTTTTTCATATTCATCATAATTAAATGCATTTATTTTATAATCTCTCAAATATCTTGTTAATAATCCAGTGCTTCCACCGTAATCAAGAATATTTTTGAAATTGATTATCAAGTTTAAAGCTATTAAGATTCCATGATTATTTAATATTCTTTGTATTACTCCAGTATCCTTATGACCAATACTGTTTTTATATGCTTCATCTAGCCAAAAGGCATCTTTCACAAATAATGAGCCACACTTTGCAATGAATAAAGGTTCAGTATATTTATTTAAAAAGGAAAGATTATGTTTCACATTCAATATCTCAGAATCACATAATTTACAGTTATTAATGTCCATTTAAAACATTGTAACAATCATTACAAATCTAAAATATAGACAAATATAAAACCTTTAAATATATTATTTTTCAATATTTTTAATATATTGGATAATTGCATTTATAC
>MDSV01115461.1_pt1 | contig 11105 bp, 9 predicted proteins | sample 810851 | NCBI WGS metagenome assembly MDSV01 (sample SAMN05326640, study PRJNA326480) | marine metagenome | isolation source: seawater | place: Atlantic Ocean: North East | collected 2012 | reverse complement strand
TATCCCAAGAAGAAATGACTGGGTAGAAAAACTCAAAGATTCATACACTGTTATAACTTATGATAGACGATCCGCTGGTAGATCTTCTTATCCTGACGAAATCCATTCAATGGATATCTTAGCTAAAGATTTAGAAGAATTAATTAATTACCTTGAGTTAGAAAATCCAATTGTTATAGGATCATCTGCAGGAGGACCTATAGCGTTAAAATATGCATTTGAATTTCAAAAAAATATTAAAAAATTAATCCTAGTAAATACTAGCTATCGAATGTGGAAAAATCCATCAAGAATTAGAGCTTCAAAAGAATTGAAAAGACGCCATGAAATTTTAGAAAAACATGGTATAAATAAAACATACGATATGTTGATAAATGAACCAGCTTTTATTACATTTTATATGTCACAAGATGATATAGATAAAAAAGTTTCATACTATTCTAAGGAAGAAGCTAAAAAATTATCAAAAAAATTATCTGCTGAAGATACCATGAAATATTATATGGGAGAATTAAGAAATCAATTTGCATATATCGACATAGATTTTGGTTCTAAGCTAAATGAAATAGTTGTAGAGACACTAGTTATTCATGGTGATGCAGATGTTCAGGTTCCATACTCTCTAGGAGTTGAATTAGCAGATGAAATATCAAGTTCTAAGTTTGTCACTATACCTGGAGTAGGACACGGTTTAATGGCAAACCAAGATGCGGTCAATCATATAAAAGAATTTTGTAATAATTAGAATGAAAAAATTAAAGTCAATTGAACAGGTAGCAGAAGAGTTTGGATTAGAAAGAAATTCTCTTGAATTTTATGGTAAACATAAAGCAAAAATTCCTTTAGAAAATATAAAAAAAAATAATAGTTCTAAATTAATTGTTGTAACTGCTATTACTCCCACTCCATTAGGAGAAGGTAAATCAACTACTGCAATCGGACTTACTCAAGGATTTGGAAAGATTAATAAAAATGTTGCATTAACTATTAGGCAACCATCATTAGGTCCTGTTTTTGGACATAAAGGTGGTGGAACAGGAGGAGGTAAATCTACTGTAGAGCCTGCGGTTGATATAAACCTTCATTTTAATGGTGATTTTCATGCTATGGAATCAGCTCATAATTTTCTTGCTGCAATGGTAGATAATAGTGTTTATAGAGCTACAATCAATAATTTTTATCCTGAAAATATTACATGGAGAAGAGTTACTGATGCTGAAGATAGATCTTTGAGATCTATAGTTTCTGGTGTGGGAGGCTCTGCTAATGCGCCTATTCGTTCTACAGGTTTTGATATATCAGCAGCCTCAGAAATAATGGCTATATTGGCTTTGACAGATTCTTATAAAGATCTTAGAGAAAGATTAGGCAATATAGTTGTAGGATGGAAAAAAGACAAAACTCCAGTTCTAGCTAAAGAAATAAATGCAGTTGGTTCTATGATGGCTTTATTGCGTGATGCAATTAAACCTAACTTAGCACAAACGGTTGAAGGGCAACCTGCAATTGTTCACATGGGACCATTTGGAAATATTGCCCATGGTTGTTCATCAATTTTGGCTGATCAGCTTGCTTCTTCTTTTGCTGATTATGTTATTACAGAAGCAGGCTTTGGTGCAGACTTAGGATTTGAAAAATTTATGGATATAAAGGTAAGGCAAGGAGGTCCAGAACCTTTTTGTGCAGTTATCGTTTGTACAATAAGAGGTCTAAAATGGCATGGAGATATTGATATTAAAAATCTTAATGAAAAAAATAATAAAGCAATAATTAAGGGTGCTGAGAATCTACTTAATGCTATAAGAATTGTTTCAAAATATGGATTAAATCATGTTATAGCTATAAACCTTTTTCCGGAAGATTCACGAGAAGAAATTGATTTAGTAAAAAGAATATGTAAAGAAAATAATTCTGTAGCAATTGAGTCAGATGGGTTTTCTTCAGGAGGTGAAGGTATGATTGAACTTGCTGAATATATATCTCAAATATCTGATGAAAAAAAAGATATTAAATTACTTTATGATGATTCAATTACTTCAGTTGAAAAAGTTGAAAAGTTAGCAAAAGATATTTACTTAGCTTCCGATGTTACCTGGGCTCCAAGAACTAAAACTACCTTAAAGTTGTTCGAATCTCAAAATTGGAATTTCCCTATTTGTATGGCAAAAACCCATCTCTCAGTTTCATCAAATCCAAAATTAAGAGGGGCTCCTAAAGGTCATACTTTACCAATTAAAGAAGTAAGAGTTCTTGGCGGTGCTAAACAAATAGTGACTATGGCTGGCGATATAATAACTTTACCAGGTCTACCAAGCTCTCCAAATGCTTTTGATATTGATTTAAATGATGATGGAGAAATTATAAATATATTGTCCACATAAATTTTATTAGGAGAAAAATGCTAAATCAAGAATCAAAAAATTTATTAGAAAAAAGAGCAAAATTAAATATACGCCCTATATCAGAATTAACTCATACTCAAGCTAGAGACCAATTTAAAAAAATGAATTTAATTACTAAAAATATTTTACCCAAAATTGATCTATCTAGTGTAGAGGATAAAAAAATTTTTGTTAATGATGCAGAAATAAATATAAGAATATTTACTAACAATGAAGATATTAATCAACCTTTATTAATAAATTTTCATGGTGGAGGATGGTTTCAAGGTGATTTGGATACAGACGATTATATGTGTAGATATATATGTAAAAATTCAAGATTTAAGATTATTTCGGTTGATTATAGATTGGCTCCAGAAAATAAATTTCCAACGGGGCTAAATGATTGTTATGAAGCGGTTAAGTATATTGCTAGAAACCATAAAGAATTTAACATAGATGCTAATAACATATCACTTTGTGGTACTTCTGCAGGAGGTAATTTAGTAGCAGCTTTATCTATAAAATTTAGGAATGTTCACGAGGTAAAAATAAAAAATCAAATATTGTTTACACCGGTTTTGGACTATGATTTTACTACTGAATCTTATAAAGAATTTGAGACAGGCTTTGGATTAGAAAAATCAAATATGATTTTTTTTTGGGAGCAATATTTAGGTATGGCTCCAGAGAATTTTCCAATAGATAGGCATAAATTTTTTGCACCTCTAAGGGATGATATTATTAATAATTTACCAAGAACTTATATTATTACAGCTGGTTGTGATGTTTTGAGAACAGAAGCAGAGCTTTATCATGAAAAAATTAAAGATGAATCCAGGTCAATTATAGAGAATTACGAGGGGGCTATTCATGGTTTTAATAATAATGTAGGTATAATTTCTGATGCAGAAACTTGCATAAAAAAAGTAATTGACTTCTTAATAGGTACCTAGCAATTATCACATAATAATATTATAGTAGTTATATGAAACAAAATTTTAAAGTAATTGACTTCCATGCACATTTTCCTGTAAAAACAGATTTTTCTGGCAAGCAAATAAAGGTAGAAGAACCACCAAACGAAAATACATCTCATGAAAGAAAAGAAGAATCTGATGCAATTAATAAGGCTTATGCAGAAACATTGAGGTCTGAATGGAGGCTTTCTCATGGCTTTGAAAAGCCTATTACAGAAAAGCTTCCAGATGAAACTTTGGCAGAAATGTGGAAAAAAGAGGTTGATCAGCACAATATTGAAAAAATTGTATTCCTAACGGGAGGCGGTAATGAAAGATTGTCAAAAGTCATTTCAATGTATCCTGACAAATTTATTGGTTTTGCACATCACAATCCACATGAATTAGGAGCAGATACTTTATTAAGAAAAGCAGTTAATGAACTAGGACTCAAGGGATACAAAATAATAGCTCCCGCACTTGATAAAGCTATTAATGACTATTCAGCCTATAAAACATGGGAAGTTGCAGCAGAGCTAAATATTCCAATATTGATACATTTTGGAACTCTTGGAGGAGGTGGAGGAATTGCTGAGCATGTAAATATGTCTCCACTGATACTCCATAATGTTGCAAAAGATTTTGCGTCAGTACAATTTATAATCCCGCATCTTGGATGTGGTTATCCTAGAGAGTTATTACAACTTATGTGGGCTTGTCCAAATATACATGTTGATACTTCCGGATCAAATCAATGGATACGCTGGATGCCAGAAGATATGAGTGTTCAATCCTTATTAAAAAAATTTTTAGAAACAGCTGGTCCAGAGAGAATAGTTTTTGGAAGCGATTCTAACTGGTTTCCGAGAGGATTTTCTGAAAGATATTTTCTTGATCAAGTTAGAGACTTACGGGATTTGAATGTTCCAGAAAGTTATTTAGATTTAATCTTTTATGAAAATGCAAAAAAATTATTGAAGTTATAATTTTTCTTATCATGAGTAATAAGTTTAATATAATTGCGCATAGAGGATTTTCGGAAATTTCTCCAGAAAATACAATTCCTTCCTTTGATCTTGCTCTAGAATATGGTTTTATAAGTATAGAATTTGATGTTCAATTAACTACAGATAATATACCTGTAGTAATTCATGATCAAAATACAAAAAGAACGACCGGATTTGATAAATTAGTTAAAGAAACTAAATACTCTGAGTTAAGAAAAATACAAGCAAAAAATAATTTTAAATTTAAAAATAATGATTATTCAATTCCAGTTTTAAGTGAAATTTTATCCAGATATAAAAATAAAGCAGATTTACATTTAGAGTTGAAGTCTGATGAGCAAGAATTATCAAAAATTGTTTGTGATGAACTTTTTGAGCATGATTGGCTAGAAAGTTCATCAAAATTATATACAAAAAATGGGATTACAATATCTAGTTTTAAGTTAGGTCAAATAATAAATACAAGAAAATATAACTCCAAAATACGAACAGCTTGGCTTGTTGATAATATTACAGATGAAAATATAAAAATTTCAATAGATCATAATATTAATATGATTTGTCCAAAAGCCGAATTTTCAAATAGGTCAATGATTGAAAATGCTAATTTGAAAAATTTAGAAGTTAGAAATTGGGGAATAAGAAATAAAAATGACCTAATTATGGCTTATATGTCAGGAAGTTCTGGCACAACAGTTGATTGGCCACAAACAGCAAAAAAAATTATTAATGATGTTGAGAAAAACTTTTGAGTCCAAAATTTATTGCTATATATAATGCTAATGGAGGAATTTTTGGAGAAGTTAAGTATTTTTTAGCTAAACTATTTAGAAATAAGCATTGTGAATTATGTGATATCACACATGTTTTTGCGTGGAAAAAAAAATCTTGGAAAGAATTTGAAAAGCTATTAGGGCTTCAATTAGAAGTTATACATCTAAATAATCAAAACTCTAAAATGGAAGAAATAACTTTGGATAAAACTCCATGTATTTTACTATATAAAAATAATTCTTATGAAATATTAATTACATCTAAAGAGTTAGCCTTATGCAATTCAAACGTCAGTAATTTAATAGAACTATTTAATGCAAAAGAAAGGGGTAATTTTGTCTAAAATTTTTTTGATTGGTGGTAATAGAGGTTTAGGAAAAAGCATATTATCTGAATCATATAATCATGATTATGAATTAATATCTATGTCTAGAAATACCAAAAATAATTATGATAAAAATAAAAAATTATCATTGGTTAAGGGTGACGCTACAATAAAAAAAGATATTGAAAAAAATATTAGTAATTCAACTACAGTAATTAGTACTATTAATGTTATGAGGAAAAATATTTTTCCATGGTCGAAAATAACAAATTCTAAAACAACTATATCTGAAACTGTTAAAAATCTGATAGAGATTTGTAAATATAAAAAAATATCAAGAGTAATATTTATATCAGCTTGGGGGACCTATGAGAGTAAAAAACAACTGCCATTTTGGTTCAGTAATTTAATTAAATATTCAAACTTGAGGTATCCTTATGAAGATCACGAAAGACAGGAAGAAATGATAGTAAATTCTGGTTTAAATTGGACTATTATAAGGCCTGTAGCATTAATAAATTTTCAAATTGGGAATAATGTAAAAACATATTTTGATGATTATCCAAAATATAGACTAATTGTTAGCAGGAAAAATGTTGCTAAATTTATTTTTCGAATAATTAATAAAAAAGAATTCTTTGGAAAAAAAGTTATAATATCAAATTAAATATTAATAATTAAACAAAAAAATTAGCTTATGATAATAGATAGTTTATATAGGTATCCAATAAAATCTTTTTCAGGTGAAAAGAAAAATTCCTTAGAAATATATAATTCAGGTAAAATTGTCGGTGACAGAATTGCAGCTTTTAGAATAGGTAAAAATATGATTAATGATGGTAAATGGTTAAAAAAAAATAATTACCTATCACTAATGCATATACCTGAATTAAGTAAAATTAAATGTAAATTTGATTCTGAGTTAAATAATATTTATTTTGAAAATGAGAAAATTAGTATTAACATAACGGACAAGGAAAAAATTGAATTAATTGTAGGTAAATATTTAGAATATGAAACTTACAATAAAGGTATTTCTTTTTTTTTATCACCTAATCCACAAGTATCTTTTCATGATTCTGAGGAAGGATTTATAAGTCTTCACTCAAAAAAAAGTGTAGAAAAATTATCTGAGACAACAGGTTATATAAATCCAAAAGTATTTAGAAGTAATATTATTATTGATGATTGTGATTTTTTTGAAGAATTTAATTATGTGGGGAAAAACTTAATAATTGGTAATTTGAAATTTCAAGTTGTACGAAGGATCACTAGATGTAACTCTATAAATTGTAATCCTAAAACTGCTATCTATGATAGAAATATTTTGAAAGTTTTACCTAATATTAACGGAATTATTAATCCTTCATTTGGAATTAAACTCAAGCTTATTTCTAAAGGGGGTATATTAAAAGTTGGTAGTAAAGTAAGTTTAGATAATTAGGATAATAAAATATTTTTATAATTATTCGAAATATTTTTTATCTCTAACTTTTCTTTATTACTTTTTTTATTGAGTATATTAATCATCATTCTCATTCTAAAATTACTCTCAATTTTTTCAGTATGTTTTTCTATAAAATCCCAATAAAGCGCATCCCATATTTTAGACCATTTATCTTTTTTATAATTGCTCATTTTTAGGATATAATTACTAGAACTAATATAAGGTTTTGTTGACATTAATCCTCCATCTGCAAATTGGCTCATTCCAAATACATTTGGTACCATCACCCAAGAATAGGAATCTATGTACATTTCCATAAACCATTTATAAATCTCCATAGGAGCAATTTCTAGAAGTAACATGAAATTTCCTAAAATCATTAATCTTTCTATGTGATGAACATATGAAAAATTTAGTGATTTTGATATAGAGTCATCTACCGGTAATATTCCTGTAGTAGCATCATAAAATTTCGGGGATAATTTATTTTTCACATTCCAATAATTAGAATTCATTTGATTTTTTCCTTGATAAATATAAATACCTTTAATAAATTCTCTCCAGCCTAATATTTGTCTTATAAATCCTTCTAAGGAGTTTATCGGTATATTATTATACTTACTGAAATCTATTGCTTTTGAAATTACTTCATAAGGGGTAAGTAATCCTATATTAAGAGAAGAAGAAATATTACTGTGAAATAAAAATGTATTATTATTTATTATTGCATCTTGATATTTTCCGAAATTAGCAAATTTATGTTCAAAAAAATTTTCTAGATTTATTCTAGCTTGTTTATGTGAAATAGGATAGTTAAAGGAATCTATGTTGCCAATATTACTTGGATAATAATTATTTATATTATTTTTTGAAATACCAACAATTTCATCATCATAAGATATTGTTTTTATTTTGGGTAAGATTAAATTTTTTGGAATGTTTTTTCTGTTCTCAGTATCAAATGTCCATTTTTTCTGCACAGGAATATTTTTACTATCAACTAGTATTTCATGTTTTATTCTGAGTTTTTTATAAAAGTTTAGGAGTAAAAATTTTTTTTTATCTGAGAAGTAATCAAAGTTTTCTTCATTTGATTCCATAAACATAGGAGACTTATAATATATTATTTTTTTTCCTATTTTTTTAAGATCTTCAATTATATTCAAGTCTACTAATTCACATGTATGAATTTTAGAAAAATTTAGGATATCTTTTTTTATAAAATTATCATAATCTTCTTGCTGAATTATTTTTACTGAGTAACCTAAATGTTTAAGTCTTTTTTCGTAGTAATTTATACTTGATATATGTAGTAATAATTTTTGTTTGTGGAAATTAAAATATTTGTTAGAAAAAAATATTGGATGATTTACTAAAAGTATTTTTCTATTTTTTCCAATAGATGGATTATCAAAAAAAAGTTGATTCGGGAATATTATAGTTACTTCCATATAAATAAAACTCAAATATAATTTTTATAATTTTTTCATTAATTCTTGTATGTTATCAATAGGTAATTCGCAAATATAATTTTTACAAATATAAACTTTTGATTCTTTGTCATTAGTTCTTCCATTACTTATAGGAAGTTTATTAATAAAATCTTTATTTTCATTAGAAACTAATATAGATGTAGGAAGTAATTTTCCTTGAATATAGTTTTGAGCCTCTTTATAAAATTTATCATTACTGTCTCCAGATATGAATATTTCAATATTTTCTTCATTAAGTAAATAAAATAAATTAAACCAATTAGGCACTTCCAGAGGGTGGCTTGATAATAATTCAGATGCAGATTTCAAACTGGATTCAGCTATATTTAAATATATATTTTCTCCCGTATATTTATATGCCATATAACAATTAATTGAAGCTACTGAAGCTGCATTAGGTATCATAGGGTCAAATAAATTATGAGTTCTAATTATAAGATCTTCACTTAATGGATTATCAAAAAAAATATTTTTTTCTTGGTCCCAAAATTTTTTTGTAGTAATAGAATTAAATTTATATGCTAGTTCCAGCCACTTAGAACATTGAGATGAATTGTATAAATCAAATAATGATTTTGTAAAATATGAATAGTCTTCTAAAAAACTTTTATTATTATTCTGAGTATGAAAAAGATTATTATCAGTAGTAAGATTATCTAGTATAGAATTTGTTGTTTTTATTGCTTGATTAAGGTAATCTACATTTTTTGTAACATTGTATGACTCGCAAAGACCAGAGATAAGTAGTGAATTCCAAGAAGTTATATTTTTCTTATCTGTATTTGGCTTTTCTCTTTTTTGTCTAACAGCTATTAGTTGTGATTTAATTTTATGAAGATATTCCGACTTAATATTATAGTCTTCATTAACATTTAGAATATTTTTCTCATCTAAATCTCCCTCTTCAGAAATATTCCAATAATCTTTTATATTATTATAGTCTTCATCTGAGAGTATAAATTTTAGCTCTTTATATCCCCAAGTGTAATATGAGCCTTCTACTCCTCCAGAATCTGCGTCTTGGCTTGCGTAAAAAAGATCATTGGGGTTTTTCATTTCTCTAAAAAGGAAATCAATTATTATTTTAATAGTGTCTATGTATAATTCTTTTTTATCTAATTTATATGCTTTAGCGATTGTTGAAAGCATTAAGCTATTATCATATAACATTTTTTCAAAATGAGGTACAAGCCATTTTTTATCTGTAGAATATCTTGAAAATCCTCCTCCTATTTGATCAAATATTCCACCATTAATCATTGATTTCAATGTTAATGATAATAATTTATTACCATAGTGATTTTTATATTTTTTTTCTAAAAGCATCAATAGATATAATTTTGATGTTTCTGGAAATTTAGGAAAGGTACCAAACCCCCCTTTATCAAAGTCGAATGATTGCTTAATCTGAGATTCAAGAAGTGAAAACAAATTAGAATTATTAATTTCTACTATTTTCTTATTATGAGAAAAATGATTACTTAAATTTTCAAAAACTAGATTAATATTTTCATAAATGCTCTTTCGATGATTTATATAAAGATCGATAATTTTTTCTAATACAGTATTAAATGCAGGAATATTGTGATGATCTTTTTGAGGAAAGTATGTCCCTGCAAAAAAAGGTTTTGCCTCATAATCCATAAAAATAGAGGCTGGCCAACCTCCACTTCCATTTATCATTTGAACTGAATACATATAAAGACTATCTATATCAGGCCTTTCCTCTCTGTCAACTTTAATTGATATAAAGTTTTCATTTAAAATCTTTGCTGTTTCTATATTTTCAAAAGATTCTTTTTCCATGACATGGCACCAATGACAGCTTGAATATCCAATAGATAAAAATATTGGTTTATCTTCTTTCTTGGCTTTTTCAAAAGCTTCATCACACCAAGGAAACCAATTAACAGGATTTCTAGAATGTTGAAGAAGATATTCTGATTTTTCAGTGCTTAGTCTATTCAAATCTATAACTATATATCAATTTCTATACTTACTGGGCAGTGATCAGAACCCATAATTTCTGGGAAGATTTCTGCTTTTTTAAGATTTTTTTCAATACTGGAAGAAATACAAAAATAGTCTATTCTCCACCCAACATTTCTAAACCTAGCTCCACCCATATAGCTCCACCAAGTATAATTTTCTCCTTCTTTATTGAAATACCTAAATGTGTCAATGAATCCATTAGCGACAATATTATCGAAACCTTTTCTTTCTTCGACGGTAAAACCAGCATTTCTCACATTTGCTTTGGGATTTTTAAGGTCAATCTCTTTATGGGCAACATTTAAGTCTCCACAAAAAATAACAGGCTTAGTTTTTTCAAGATTTTTTAGATATTTTAGGAATTCCACATCCCATTCTTTTTCTCTATATTCAAGTCTTTCGAGCTCTCTTTTTGAGTTTGGAGTATAAACATTTACTAAGAAAAATTTTTCATATTCTAAAGTTATTACTCGGCCTTCATTATCATGTTCCTTGATACCTATCCCATTAGAAACGCTTATAGGTTCTTTCTTAGTAAATACTAATGTTCCTGAATATCCTTTTTTTTCTGCACTATTCCAAAATTGTTCATATCCAGGAGTATTTATTTCAACTTGATCAGGATTTGCTTTTGTTTCTTGTAAAGAAAAAATATCAGCATCCATTTCATTGAAGAAAGTCATGAAATCTTTTTTCAAACAAGCTCTAATTCCATTAACGTTCCATG
>MDSV01163093.1_pt1 | contig 11106 bp, 12 predicted proteins | sample 810851 | NCBI WGS metagenome assembly MDSV01 (sample SAMN05326640, study PRJNA326480) | marine metagenome | isolation source: seawater | place: Atlantic Ocean: North East | collected 2012 | reverse complement strand
TCAGCATAAAACCATCACCATATGTTGAGAGTATTTTTGCAGTATCTGATATACTTTCACCTCCTTGACCAAGATGAAGTTCATTTGATCTGAGAGTTAATGTGTCTCCTCCAAGTTGTTTAATAGCTAAATAAAAGCTAATTCTTGTTCTCGAGCTAGCTTTTTCAAACATTTGGATAAGCATTTTACCCTTTAATGGAGCTCCTTTATCAACTTCTAGTGTGCTTAATTTTTTTCTTAAATCTTTTCTTTTTTTTGCATCAATTATAATTTTTCTTAGATCTTTAGCTGGAATATCTTTTAGATTAATAAAATGTTTCATTTTTATTTATAAGTTAAGCAAACTTTTTTTATAATTTTGAGTGCCAAATCTACTTCTTTTTTTTTCACGTTTAGTGGAGGTAAAATTCTTACAACATTTTCTGCCGCTCTAATTGTTAGTAAATTATTGTTCATTAATTTTTGTATAAATTTAGCTTGATTATTAAACAATTGTAAACCTATTAAAAAACCAATACCTCTAACTTCTTTGATAATTTTTGGAAATTCTTCTTTAAGTTTATTTAGCTCTTTATGAAAATATTTAGATAATTTGTTTACATTTTTCAAAAAATTTTTTTTTAATATTTGATCTAAAACTGCATTGCCAACTGACATTGCTAATGGATTGCCTCCAAAAGTAGAACCATGTGTTCCAGGTGTCATTTTAGAAGCAACTTTCTTTGTCATTAAAACTGCACCTAAAGGAAAACCTCCACCAATACCTTTGGCTATAGGAACAATATCTGGTTTAACATTTGCATAATCAAAAGCAAAAAATTTTCCAGTTCTTCCTATGCCACACTGAACTTCATCTAAAATTAATAGTGTTTTTGTTTTATTACAAATCTTTCTTAAATCTCTTAAACACCAATCAGGAATTACTTTTATTCCTCCTTCGCCCATTATTGTTTCCACCATCACTGCTGCGGTTTTTTTAGTAATCATTTTTTTTAGCTTTTTATGATTTCCAAATTCAAAATGATCAAATCCATCAACTTTAGGTCCAAAACCTTCCATCATTTTTTTTGAACCACTTGCATTGATTGTTGCAATAGTTCTTCCATGAAAAGAATTTTTAATGCAAAGAATTCTATTTTTTTTTGAATTTCCAATAGAATAAAAATATCTTCTAGCAGCCTTAATAGCCGCTTCGGTTGCTTCAGCGCCACTATTTTGAAAAATTACTGATTCAGCAAACGTGTTTTTGGTTAATCTTTTTGCCAGCTTTTCACCCTCGGGTATTTTAAAAGCATTGGATACATGCCAAAGTTTTTTTGACTGTTGTTGTATTGCTCTAACTAAATATGGATTTGCATGTCCTAAAGAATTAACCGCAATGCCCTGAACAAAATCTAAATATTTTTTTCCATTTGCCGTATATAGAAAACTTCCTTTTCCTTTTAAAAACGACAAATTTCTTCTTTTATAATTTTTTGCTAATGCACTCATATGAATTTATATATTTTGATATATACATTGGGTTATATATCCTTAATTCAACCTACAGTTAATACTCAAAATAGTTGTTTTATGTGAAAAACATAAAAAAAATACTTGTTTTTTCTTGTGTTTGTGTTTCAACATGATGTTATATAAAATTATTAATATACAAAATGTAGTATTATGAGCTGGACAGAAGAAAAAGTAAACAAATTAAAAGAACTTTGGGGTAAGGGCCAAACAGCTAGTCAGATTGCTGAAATAATTGGGGGGATTTCAAGAAACGCTGTTATAGGCAAAGCACATAGATTAAATTTGTCAGCTAAAATAAAAACAAGATCATCAACTTCTAATACTAAATTTTCTTTCAAAAAAAGTGAAAATACAAACCCGATAAGAGGAAGAAAAAGTAGGTTTAAATCTCTTTTGCTTGATAAAAATTTTGAATCTGCAAAAAACTTGCAGCTGGAAGAACTAACTGAAAAAACCTGCAAATACATGGAAGGTCATCCGGATGAAAATGAATCCTCATTCTGTGGCAGACAAACTGTAGATAAATTCTCATACTGTCCACTTCATTTAATGATTGTATTCCAGCCAAAAGGAAAAAAGGAAGATGTTGTCGATAAAGATGACGATGTTCCACAATTCATAGAAAAAAAAATTAAATCTGCTTAATCTAAAACTTTTTCTTTAGCTTTTTTAAATTCTTCTTCGCTTAACACACCATCTTTAAATAATTTGTTCAACTTATTTAATTCATTTATTAAATCTGAACTATTATTTCTTTCAATTCTTTCTGAATCAGAAACCTGAATTTTTTTTTCTATATTATCAAAATTTTTTATATTTTGTCTAGCTTCAAAACCCTTTATAATAGGTTTTGCAGCTATGAGGATAACTGTCACGAATATTATTAAAGCTATACATATGACTATATATGTTGTCATCAGTTTGTAGTTGAGCTTGTTTTTTTTGAATATTGCCCACCAGTTCTCCAGTTAAAGCTATATTTATCAATTTCACTTTTAAATTTTTTGTTAGCCTCAAAACCTAAATCATTATTAGTTTGTAATTTTCCTGATGGAATATTGTCATATTTTAGTAAATTTAATTGATCTCTAGTTATTAACGGGTTTGGAAACATTTGTAATATAGATGCCGACAATTTTGCAAATGATAATGGAATAGGAATTAATAATCTTTTTTTATTAATTGAATTTAACAACTGTTTGATTATATCTTTAAAAGATAAAATTTCTGGTCCAGTACATTCAATTGTAGAGCTTAAAATATTCTGATCTATTACATTAAAAATTATATTTGCCAAATCAGATACATGAATTGGAGCAAATTTAGTTTTACCTTCATAGTACAATGGCATTATGGGTGAATGGTTTAGTAAAGTCATAAATCTAGTTGTAAAATTGTCATCTACAGAATAAACAATTGAAGGTTTAATTATTACAGCATTTTCAAAATTTTCTCTTACTTTCTTTTCTCCCTGCTGTTTACTTATTGCATATTTGCTATCTTTAACCTCATCTATTCCAAGTGAAGAGATGTGTATAAACTGCTTAATTTTATTTTTCTTTGAAATTTCAGAAAGCATGTGGGGAAAAAATTCATGAATTTTATTAAATTCATTATTTTTTTTTTCAAATAATATGCCAATTAAATTTATCACTTTTTCACAATTTTGAAAAAGGTTGGTTACATCTTCATAATTTAGTGATTTAAGTTCCAGCATTTCTAAATAGCCTGGATTTGCTTGAGTTTTTAAAATATATCCTTTTTGATGAATATTTCTAGTAACGGCTAGAACTTTATAGTTATTTTTAGTTAGCTTTCTAACTAAATGCCTTCCTATCTGACCTGAAGCACCGAAAACTAGAATTTCTTTTGGTTTCATATATATATTCCTCAAATGCATTTAGATATTAAATTACATAAAGATGATTTACCAGACCAAATAAGGTTTAGTGACAAAATAGCAATTGATTGTGAATTCATGGGTCTGAACGTTGAAAGAGACAGATTATGCTTAGTTCAAATTTCTTCTGGCAATAATGATGCACATATAGTCAAGCTTGATAAAGAAAAATATATAGCTCCTAATTTAAAAAAAATATTAACTGACGAAAATATTTGTAAAATTTTCCATTTTGCTAGAGCTGATTTACTTTTTATTAAAAAATACTTAAAAATAGATGTTGAAAATGTTCAATGCACAAAATTAATGAGCAAACTTGCTAGGAGCTACACTGATAAACATGGCTTAAAAGATCTTGTTAAGGAATTTATTGGAGTTGATATAAGTAAACAATTACAAACCTCTGATTTTGGAGGAGACTTAACAGAAAAACAGTTGCAATATTGTGCGAAAGATGTTGTGTATCTTCATAAGATTTATGAAGGGCTTCATAAAATACTTCATAGAGAAAATAGATTAAATTTGTACAATAATTCAATTAAATTTTTAAGAACAAGAGTAGATTTAGATCTAGCTTCATTTAAAGATGATATTTGGTCTCATTAATTACAAATATGAAAATTATAAAATTTAGATCATTAGCAAAAGATGTTATTCAAGCAGAAATTGATGCATTGATAAAATTAAAATCAAGTCTAGGGGGGCTGTTTGAAATAATTGTTAAAACAATTCTTGGATGTAAAAACGGAAAAGTGATTATATCTGGTGTTGGAAAAAGTGGACTAATTGCAAAAAAATGGGCGGCAACTTTTTCTTCAACTGGTACATCATCTTTTTTTTTAGATGCAGCTAACGCAAGTCATGGTGATATGGGTCAAATAAATTCAAATGATATTGTGATTTTAATAAGTTTAAGTGGAAATTCAAATGAATTAAAAAATATTATTCAATATTGTAATAGAAATAAAAATATAAAATTAATTGGGGTTACTTCTAAAAAGGACTCTCTTCTTTATAAGAATTCAAATATACAATTTTTATTACCAACTGTAAAAGAAGCAGGTCCTGGAGGGATAGTACCAACTTCATCGACAACAATCCAGTTAGCTTTAGGAGATGCTATTGCAATAGCATGCATGAGGTATAAAAATTTTGATAAAATGGATTTTAAAAAATTTCATCCAAGTGGTTCTTTAGGGATAAAACTTAAAACAGTTGGCGATTTAATGTTAACTGGAAATAAAATTCCTTTTGTTAAAGAAAGTTCATCAATGAAAAAAGCAATAAATATTATAGCCAAAAAACAGCTTGGAGTAATTATTATTAATAATAGCAGAAATCAAACTACAGGAATTTTAACTGATGGAGACTTAAAAAGATTAAATCAAAAATATGAAGGTTTGCATAATCTTCAGCTTAAAAAAATAATGAATAAAAAACCACTCTCGGTGAATAAGGATATATTAGCTGCACAAGCTCTCTCGATTATGAATACTGAAAAAATCACAAGTCTTTGTGTAAATGATGGAAAAAGAAAAAGTAAAACTGTAGGCATTATACATATTCATAATATTTTAAATGCAAATATAAGTTAAATGTCATTTAAATCATTTCTGCAAATTTTAGTTATTTGTCTAATATTCACAATAATTGGAACTGTATATTTGCTATATTTTAATAAAAATACAGATTTTGTAAAAAGCAAAAGTGATAAAATTACTACTGAAAAGGAAATTTCAAATAATACTAATAATCAAGGTATTATTGAATTAGAAGCAAAAAAAGATGAAGAAGATAAAAAAAATAATTCTGATCAAGTACAACAACAGGATAAAAAAAATGTACTGAATGAAATTGAATATATTGGTACTGATAAAAAAGGCAATAAATATAAAATATTTGCTAAATCAGGAACAACAAATAAGGATGATGGGTCTCTTCTAGACTTAATAGACGTGAGAGGGATAGTTAGCTCTAATCAAAGACCAAATATTTACATTGTGTCAGATTTTGCTATTTATAATTCTTCAAATTTAAATTCAAATTTTTACCAAAATGTAATAATTAACTATGAAGATAAACAAATTGATTGTGATTTTTTTGATTTAAATATGAAAACTAATTTTGCAACAGCATATGGGAATGTTATAGTTACAGACCCAACTTCTATTATGAGGTCTGGAAAAATTAATTTAAATTTGGATACAAAAGATATAGAAATTACACCTGAAGAAAAAAATAAAGTAAAAGTTTTAACTAACTAATGGGCATTGTAAAAAAATTTCGAATTAAGTCTTTCAAGGAGCAAAACTCTATAGTTAAACTTGAAAAAATTTCTATGGTTTATAATAAAAGAACTATTTTAAATGATATAACTTTAGCCATAAACCGTCACGAAGTACTTGGCCTTTTAGGACCTAATGGAGTTGGTAAATCAACAATTTTCCAAATAATTAATGGTTTGCAAGACCCTACTTATGGCAAAGTAATAATAAACAATACTGACTGTACAAATTTACCAGTTTATGAAAGAGCAACAAAATTCAAACTATCAATGTGTCCACAGTATGGAGGTTTTTTTTATGAATTAAGTGTTCTAGAAAACCTTCAAACCGTTGCAGAAATTCATATTAAAGAAAAAAAAAATAGACAAAGAAAAATTGATAAAATAATTGCACAATTTTCTTTAGATTCAATCTTAAACGTTAAAGCGAAATATATTTCTGGTGGTGAAAGACGAAAATTAGTTATTGGAATGGCTCTTGTAAATGATCCAAATATATTGTTGCTTGATGAACCAATGGCAGCTCTAGATATACTTTCCATACAAATGATACAAGAAATAATTATTAACTTGCAATCAATGGAGAGAATAACAATAGTCGTGTGCGATCATAATGCAAAGTCATTATTATCTTGTGTTGATAGAGCTATAGTTTTATCTAATGGTAAGATTATAGTATCAGGAACACCAAATGAAATAATTGAAGATAAGAATGCAAAAAATGCATATTTTGGTGATGATTTTAAAATAAATTAAAAATGCCAAATAGTGTTTTAATTAAAAAAAAAATAAAACCTTTTATAAATAAAATTTTTGTTACTTCGGATAAAAGTTTATCGATTAGATGTGTACTTTTGGCGTCGGTTGCTATTGGAACTTCTAAAATAAAGAATCTTTTAGAATCTGATGATGTTCTTAATGCTCTTAAAGCTGTTAAAAAATTAGGAATAAAATATATAAAAAAAAAAAATTTGTATTTTATTTATGGTTCTGGATTAAATGGACTTTCTACAAATTCAAAATTAGTTTTAAATGCTGGAAATTCAGGTACTCTAGCACGACTTGTGTTGGGATTATTAGCCAGAACTAAAGGACAAATTAAAGTTATTGGTGACAAAAGTCTATCCAAAAGAGATTTTTCAAGAGTTGTGAATCCTTTAAAAAATTTTGGAATTAATATTAAATCAAAAAATGGTTGTTTGCCTGTTGAGGTCTTTGGCGGAGAATTTTTAAGACCTATTTATTATGAAGAAAATAGAGGAAGTGCTCAGTGTAAAAGTGCTGTTTTATTTGCTGCATTAAATACAGCCGGAATAACAAAAATTAAAGCAAAAAAGTCAAGAAACCATACTGAGCTGTTACTAAAAAGCTTAAAGATGCCAATAAAAATAAAATCAACAAAAAAATTTGATTTTATAGAATTAAAAGGATTAAGAGAATTTAAGGGATTTGATTACAATATACCAGGAGATATAAGCTCAAGTGCTTTTTATATTGTGCTAACACTTCTAACAAAAAAATCTAGAATAACAATTAAAAATATAAATATAAATGAAAGTAGAACAGGCGTTATAAAAATTTTAAATATGATGAATGCTAAAATTTTATATTTAAATAAAAGAATTTATAAAGGAGAAAAAATTGCAGATATTTTTGTAGAAAGTGATAATAAATTAAATTCAATTAACTGTCCTGAATATTTAAATAGTTCAGCAATAGATGAATTTTTGGTAATATTTCTAGTGGCTGCAAAAGCTCAAGGAGTTTCACAATTTAAAAATTTAGATGAATTAAATAAAAAGGAAAGTCCAAGACTTGAGATTGCTATTAGATTCCTAAGAATGATAGGAGTAACAGTTAAAAGAAAGGGTAATAATATAAAAATTTATGGAAATCCAAATTTAAATTTAAAAGGAAAATATGTTGTAAAAAATTTTCTTAAGGACCATAGAGTATTCATGATGAGTTGTATTGCGGCACTAGTTTTTGGTGGACATTGGAAAATAAATGATAAAGAGTCTATAAAAACATCCTTTCCAAATTTTATCAAAATTTTAAAAAAACTTGGGGCTAAAATAAATTGATAAAGTTAAATAAAAAAATTAATTTTTGCATTGCTGCAGATGGAACAAGCGCATCTGGAAAAACTACAGGTGGGAAATATATTAGTAAATATTTTGGTCTTAAATTTTTATCTAGTGGAACTTTGTACCGTTATTGTGCTTTACGAATTTTAAAAAATAAAAAAAAATATAATTCTAAATTTATTAATAAAGTTGCAAGTTCTATTACAATGAATAAATTAAATCAAAAACAACTTTATAATCCTAAAGTAACTCAGCTGTCTTCAGTTATTGCTAAAAAATTATATATAAGAAAATCTTTAAAAAAATTTCAAATCAATTTTATTAAAAGTTCAAGATTAGTATTAATAGAAGGCCGTGATATTGGAAGTAAAATAATGCCGAATGCAGACTTAAAACTTTATTTTATATGCTCGATAAAAGAAAAGGCAAAAAGAAGATTGAAAGAGTTTAAGAGACTAAATAAGAATATTTCCTTAAATCAAGTTGAAAAAGCCTTGATTCTGAGGGATGGAGATGACAAAGGCAGAAAAATAAGCCCCTTGATAAAAGCAAAAAATGCTGTATTAGTCGACACCACAAAATTAACATTAAAAGAAATGGAGTTAAAATTATTAACTATAGTTAAAAATTCGATTAAGAAAAAATATGGAAATTTATAAAGAAATCACTACGCCAGCCACAGAAAAATTTAAAGAACTACTCAAAAGTCAATTATCAAAAGAAAAAATAGAAGAAGGAAAAATAATTGATGGAAAAATTACAAAAATTACAGACAAATATGTATTTTTATTTATACCAGGCCTTAAAAGTGAGCCGGTAATTGATTTGAATGAAATGAAATCAATCGGAATGCAAGATAAAATTGCTGAAGGTCAGACGGTATCTGTATTGCTTGAAAAAATAGAAGATAAAAATGGAGATGTAATTGTATCGGCTCAAAGAGCTCAAAAAATTAAAGGTTGGTATAAACTTGAAAAAGCTTATGAATCAAATGAATCTATAAATGGAAAAATAGTATCAAAGTGTAAGGGTGGAGTAATAGTTGAGCACTTAGAAACAGGATCTTTAATGTTTTGCCCTGGATCACAGATATCAGATAAGCCACTTAAAAGTATTGATCATTTAATCAATGTTGAGCAGAAATTTGCAATTATTAAATTAGATAAAATTAGAGGAAATGCATGTGTTTCAAGACGACAAATAGTTTCTACAAATAAAAAAGAAGATAAGGCAAAGATAATTGAAAAATTTAAAGTTGGAGATATTATTAAGGATGCTGTGGTAAAAGGCTACTCATCATTTGGTTGTTTTTTTGAAGTAAATAACGAAATTGATGTTTTAGTACATTTGCAAGAAATATCATATTCTAGAGTAAATCATCCAGACGAGGTTTTTAATATTGGTGAAAACCATGATCTAAAAGTTATATCGATTGATATGGAAAAATTACAAATCGGATGTTCTATCAAACAATTATCACCTGACCCTTTTGAGCATATTTCAAACTATGAAATAAACAAATCATATAAAGTTAAAATTGTAAAAATAACTGATTATGGATGTTTTTGTGAATTGGAACCTGGCTTAAGTACTTTGCTTCATAGTTCTGAAATTAGTTGGACAAAAAAAAATATATCTCCAAAAAAAATATTTAAAGTTGGTGACAATATTGATTGTGTAATTACAGAAATAGATAAAGATAAAAGAAGAGTGGCGATATCTTATAGACTAAATACAGAAAATCCTTATAGCAAATTGGAGCGTGAATTTAATGTAGGTTCTGAAATTGAAGGGACAATTGTTAGTCTCAATGAATATGCAATTTATGTCAAATTAGGTGATTTTGATATTGATAGTTTTTTACACGCAAATGATCTTTCCTACACTGGTAAACCAGAAGAAGAATTACAAAAATATAAAAAAGGTGAAAAATTAAAAGTAAAAATTTTGGAAATTAAAAAGGAAGATCAAAAAGTTCGAGTCGGTCTTAAACAATTAGGAAATGATCCATTTGATTACTTTAAAGACAAAAAAGTTAAAGATATAATAACAGTTCAAGTAATATCATCAGACAATAAAGGACTAACAGTAAAACCTGAAGGAAGTGAATTAAAATATTTAATCAAAAAATCACAAATTGCTGTCAGTGCAGCAGATGCAAGACCGTCAAGATTTGTTGGTGGTGAAAGAATTGATGCCGCTATATCAGAAATAAGTTTAGAAAAAAGAAAAGTTAGCTTAAGTATTAAATTATTAGAGGAACTTCAAAATAAAGAGGCTGTTTCCAAGTTTTCAAGCCCTCTTAGTGGAAAAAATCTACCTTTCTCATCGCTTTCAGATCAATTAGATGGTAAAAAGAAAGATACAGAAACTGAATAAATATTAAATTGTCAGTAGTAAAATCACAATTAATTAAACAACTAGCAAATAATTATCCTAATTTTTTAAAGAGAGATTTAACAAAGTTATTAGACATAATTTTGTATGAAATGCAAAATGCTCTAAAACGCAAGGAAAGAGTTGAATTAAGAGATATTTTTTCATTAGAACCAAGAGTTCAAAAAGCAAGAATTTCAAGAAACCCTAGAACAAATGAAAAAGTAAATACACCACAAAAAACGACAATATTATTTAAAGCCTCAAAAGAATGGGCAAAAAAAATTAATGAAAAAGAATAAAGTATTTATTGCCTGTGATAGCAATAATATTCAAAGAATAAAAGAAATAGTAAAAAATACAAAAAATTCAGAATTAAAGATTGGATATAAATTTGGATTAGAATTTTTAAATTCTAAAAATGGAAGAAAGTTTGTATCAACATTAAAGAATAAAACTACTTTTGGAGATTATAAATTTGCAGATATACCTATTACATGTGCATCGGCAGTAAAAGCTGTGAGTGATCTAAAATTTAATTACCTCACAATACATATAAGTTCAGGACTTGATGCATTAAAAGCAGCAAAAAAAGTTTCAGGAAAAACAAAATTGATTGGTGTAACAATACTTACTTCTCTTAATAATAAAGCTTTAAAAGAGATTGGTTTTAATAAAAAGGTTAAAAGGTTAGTTGTTCATCAAGCCAGATTGGCTGATAAAGCTAAACTTGATGGAATAGTATGCAGTGCTCAAGAAGTAAATATTGTAAAAAAAGTATTTAAAAAGGAAATAATCACACCAGGGATAAGATTTGACTCTAAAACTAATGATCAAAAAAGAGTTTTAACACCAAAACAAGCTTATAAAAATGGTAGTGACTGGCTTGTAATTGGAAGACCAATTACAAAAGGAAATATAAAAAAAAATATTCAAAAATTAAT
>MDSV01092124.1_pt1 | contig 11107 bp, 7 predicted proteins | sample 810851 | NCBI WGS metagenome assembly MDSV01 (sample SAMN05326640, study PRJNA326480) | marine metagenome | isolation source: seawater | place: Atlantic Ocean: North East | collected 2012 | reverse complement strand
TCTTTCAGATAATTCAAGAATTGATATTACATCCTCGTCAGGACCTATATTTATTGTTTCAGATACGGCATTTGGATTCGTTAAAGAGTTAGTAATTGGATTTACTACATCATCTATATCTGAAAAACATCTTTGTTGAGAGCCATCACCATATATTATTGGAGGTTGATCATTTAGTACTCTATTAATCATTATTGAAACTACATTTCTATATGGATCATCATATTTTTGTTTTGGACCAATAATGTTGTGAGGAACAAGATTGACAAATTCAAAATCATGAACTTCACTCATTACTTTTAAGCTTTCCTCAGATGCAAGTTTTGCAATACCGTATGGATCTTGAGGTTTAGGAACCATATCTTCGGTAAAAGGAACAGTTTCCTGTTCACCATATCTTGCCATACTTGAACAATTAATCAATTTTGGTATTTTGTTATCGGCAACAGCTGTAAAAACCGACATAGAAATTTGATAAGTATTTTGTCCAACTAGATAAGGTGAGAAAACACTTAAACCCTCATAAGCAGTACAAGCTGTATGAATTACAATATCAGAACCCTTTGTAAGTTTTTTCATCTGATTAAGGTATATTGCATCTACTTGATAAAAATCTGCATCTTCGGGTACATTATCAAGATATCCACCAATTAAATTGTCACAACCGCTAACTTCATGTCCGGCTGCAAGTAAGTTTTCTGCTACATGCCCACCTAAGAACCCAGCAATACCAGTCACAAAAATTTTCATATCTAGATTATACTGATCGATTTTAAATATCTATATTTTATTAACTCTAATCATTATTAGTAGAATTACTGTGAATATATCTTTTTCCAAAGTATTAATATTACGATGTGAGTTTTAAAGGCAAAAATGAACCAAAAAAACATTTTAAGTTTATTTTTTTAATTCTAAGTTCCGAAAAATATCCTTCATCTCTAAATGAAAAAACTCAACATAAGACATGGGTTAGCGACTTAGGCTCAGACTCAATTGCAATATTCTACAAAGGAGGGAAATCTCATAATTTTGAAAATAATTATCTCACTCTAGAGGTTGGAGACAGTCTTAAAGAGATTGGATATAAAACAATAGATGCCTTTAATTGGCTAGTTGAAAATTTCTCATTCGACTATTTAGTAAGATCAAATAGTTCAACATATATAAACATCAAAGAAATGAAGAAATATCTTCTTGCTAGCGATACCTCAGAGCCTTTTTATTCTGGAAGAAAAACAACATATGAAAATTTATTTAATTATGCGCATGGATCATGTATTATTTTAAATAATTTTGCTGTATTAAAAATTCTTGAAAACCAAAATAGTTGGAATCATAAATTTATTGATGATGCTGCTTTAGGAAAGCTTTTCCATTCTCTAAAAATTAATCTGGTTAACAAAGAAGTAAAACACGTTGATTCAGAAATATTAACTGGTTATATAGATAAAACCTATGTTGCGTATAGATGTAAGATGGAGCTTTCAGGATATCCAAGATTTTTAGATAAGTATTTTATTGAAGCAACACATGATATTTTATCCGATAAAAACATAAATAGAAAACTTACATCTTATAGATTAATTTTTTATGTAATCAAAAAAATTAATCTTAAATATTTTTATATAACTTATAATCGCAAAATATATTACAAACTTGTCTCGATAATACCAAGTAGATTAAAAAAAATTTTTAAAAAAAACAATTCTTAAAATTAAAAAAATTAAAAGGCTTTTGAGAATAATGAGTAATTTTTAGAAACTTCTACGACAACACTAAAACAATTACCAATCTGTAGTTGTAACTTTAATTATATTTACATCTTTGTTTTTATAATTATCAGCAAGTCCATCTACTACATTCAAATAATCATTGGAATTAACATTTTTTAAAAAAGAATCGGTATTTTTATAATAACTAGTGATTAGGTTGCTTAAATCTGTAGTAAAAAATTTATCATTAACTAAAACAAGGTCTTGGTCGCTTTGATAGTCATAATTAGGATATCTAATTAATAGACCAGCATTCAATCTTTCCTTTATATAATCTTGTTCATCAGAAATAATTTCGTTTAGCGAATGATCCCCATGTATTAACAGAAGTGTATTATCAGATTGCAGTTTATCAGACAAAATGTTAATAAGTTCTTTTGCACATTCTATTTGGCCATTTACAATTTCCGGTGAATTATTTGCATCTCCGACAACATTTTCTATATAATTACAATCTTTATCCATAACAAAGGGTATATGGGGAATTGAAACATGTACGTAGTAATAATTTTGACCAATATTTTTATTTGATTGATACACATCGTAAAACTTTGCTAAATTATCAATCCCAACCAAAGCACCTCGCTCAATGATTACGTTGGTATCGTATCTTTTTATCGTCAATATATCTAAAATATAATCTATTATTACTTTCTTTCCATCAGGGACAGTTTTATATCTATATACATAAGGTATTTTATTTTCGTAAAAATTTGAATAGATTTCCCAATTTTCATTTTCGCCTCGATTAATTAATTTGAAGTCAAAGATATTAGAGGCTTCTTGAAAAATAATATCATTAATGAATCTGTCTGTAATTAAATGTGTTTTTACTCCTTTGGAGTTGAGTTTATTCAAATAGTTTTCAGGATTATCTGATAGATTGTTGAAGTATTGAGTAAATGATTGCTCATTATCAAAATTAGAACCAGTAAGCATATCTGAAATTGCTGGCTGAGTATTTAGACCAGTTGAATAAAAATTAGGATATATATGAAAATTATTTATTTTTTTCTCATTAAATATTTCTTCACCAACTCTTCCAGGTAATCCATCAAATAAAATTTGAACAACATTGAGATTTGCAATATCTTCCAATTGCGTATCATTGATATCGTTATTGTTATTAAAGAAGTTATTTATATTTGTTTGACTCAAAAAAAATAAAAGTATAAATAAAGAAAAAATTTTGTTTTCAAAAATTCTATTAGTAAATTTAATTTCCAAAATATCTATAAATATTATTAAGATGATAAAAAAAGCAAATAATTTATTTATGAAATAGTCGGAATTTAAAAATCCTAAAAACAAATAAACTGTAAGTATTGATATAGAAGAATTCAAAAAATTATTAAGATTTTTATTACTCTTTATTTTTATATTTGAGAAAAATAAGAAAACTGCAGACAAAATTAAAATATAATATACGGTACGACTAGCTTGATTTAGAGCAAAAAAAAGACTTTCAAATACAAGTAATAAAACGCCTAATAATGGTACAAAAGAAATCATCTTTAATTGATTTTTATTTTTGTCTAAGTTATTTATTCTATATAAGACAATTACTAAGAAAATAACCTCAAAGAAAATTGATGGATCGAATGATAATTGAAATTTTACTTTAAGAAACTCAATTAAGTGCTTTGAGCTTAATGAATAAAGAATAAATAAAAGTAGTTTATTTTTATAAAGCCCTTCTATGTTCTTATTCTTTAAAAAAATTGAAAAAATGAAAAAGAGGAAAGTATTTATAAAAAATGTAAAATCCGCGTTGTATAGAAATACCTCTACAGAAATATATAAAGCAATTAAAAAACTAAAAAAATAAATTTTTGTGGTTTTGAAGTAATAAAATATTAATAAATATCCAAAAACAAAAGAAAACAAGTAAAAAAAAGGACTGGAGTAGTAAATTACATTAACGAATTCCTCTACTTTGTAATAAGAGTGTACGGTAAGTAAACACTTTATATTCTCAATTTCTGGATAAATAGCTAAATAAATAATTTCAAAATTAACATTCTCGACATTTATAAAAGAAGAACTCCTTTGTAAGCATGGCTCAAAAATATCGATCTCCGGTATTTTTCTAGAAAATAAATTAGAATTTTTCAAAAATTGAAATATAGGAATTGTTAACATTAAGAATGTAACTTTTTTTATATAAGAAAGTTGTTGAATTAACACCAATTTAATTTTATCATATTATGATCTTCTCAATTATCAATCTTTCAAAGATAAAGATTCAAAAGAAATTTAATATTGGAAAATGACTCACCATAGTTTGAAGATTATGTATAAAAACTATGAAAAGTGATAACTGAATAAAATAATAAAAATTTTTCTTTACCTTTTTTAACTTTTCAATATAAATTACCGCACTTAATCCAAGAAGGTGAAAAAGTTGAATAATATAGGTTGATTTTATTGTGTCTCCCGTGGTTTCGGGATATGAAATAAGAAACCATAAATATCCAAAAAAACTAAAGATTACTCCAAAAACAATATAAATATTTAAAAAGTCGTAAGTTGATCTTCTCTGAATTTTTCTTAATTTTAAACTATTTCTAAATCCTAGAATCAAGAGTAATGATGGAAAAATTGATACTAAGTTTACTCTCGCAAGGTAATCTCCAATCAATAATTGATTTCTTCCAGTATCAAGAGACCTGCTAGTAAATGAAAAATATCCCCAGTAGTCGCCCCATAAATCACTATAAAGTATAGGCAAGAATGAATTTTCAAAATATGGCCTTATTGGTTTGTAGAAAAAATAGGTTGCTGCTTGGCTTGATGGTAAGTAAAAAGACTGAGTCTGATTATTCAGATTAAATCCTGAAGATTTCATATTAAAACTAGTAAATGAACCATAATCGAGATAAAGTCCAAAATAAAACCAGCTTGAAATGATAAAACCTAACATAAATGAGAATGTTAAAAATTGGAAATAATCCTTCTTATTTTTTTTATCAATAAAAAAGAAAATAATAAAGTAAGCAGGAAATAATAAAAAGGCCCATTGCCTACTAAGTGCAAGTAGTCCAATAGTAGAACCAAAAATTATCACATCTTTTGTCGTATATATATATGACTTTTCAATAAGAATCAATAACCTATAAATTAGAAAAGCACTTAAAAAAAGAATGTACATCTCACCCCTTATCATAGAAATTGCCTTGTAGTTGACACTAAAAAGTCCCAAAACTAATAAAGTTATTGAACTCATAAATCTATTACTTTTTAGTACTTTATTTACAATTTTCATATATAAAAAAAGTAGGCTTAAATAAACAAGACTTAAAAAAATGATGTTAATGAAACCATATAAATATTGACAAAATTCAAGATTGTCGTTCATCTGTGAAAACGACTTACATACTTCATTTACAAATGTCGGAAAAATATATGGCAAAGGGGGGCTAAAGAACTCGTAGGTAAAATTAGCTGCAGGTTGGTCTGATTTATTTGGACCAAAAATATTTAGGAAATTTTGTACGTAAGCATGGTGTGCTTCACCATCGTAACCCCAGACTGGATTGTAGTGAAATAAGTTATAAAAGAGTGCATAAACTATTAGTCCAAGAACTGAAAAGAAAATAATTGACTCGTATACCAAAAGTAAATTTATATTTTTTTTCAAGATGATTGAATACTAATGATATATTATGTCTTTGTTAACATACCTAATTAAAATTCCTGTGGTTACAAAAAAATTGAAAACTATAATGCTTTCTAACTTCTCTAGATTCAAGTAACATCAAGAAAGTAACATATTAACTTAATGAAAATAAATTTATAAAATAATGGATATACAGGTAGCAAACCCACTCCGCGAAAATCAAGAATTAGGAATTAATCAAAAAAATTTATATCAACAATATTCAACTGGCCAGTATGTTAACGGAGAGATAGTATCAATATTTGAAAAAAATTTGGCCAATTTTTTTAATATCAAATATGCAACTACTCTAAATTCAGGAACAGATGCCCTATTACTTGGTCTGATAGCCCTAAACATAAAAAAAGGAGATGAGGTTTTACTCCCTTCATTTACTTACTTTGCTACAGTTGAAACCGTTCTTCAATTAGGCGCTATTCCTGTTTTTTTAGATATTGAACCAGTTACTTATTGTATAAATCTAGATGATGCAGCTAAGAAAATCACGAAGAAGACAAGTGCAATTATCCCAGTGCATTTATTTGGAAATAATGCAAATATTAAAGAAGTATCAAGTTTTGCTAAAAAAAATAATTTAAAAGTACTTGAAGATTGCGCTCAGTCATTTGGAAGTATGGATACTAATAAAAAACTTCTCGGGACTTTTGGGGACTGTAGCGCCTTTTCATTTTTCCCTAGTAAGACTCTTGGAGGTATTGGTGATGGTGGATGTCTTATTACAAATAATAAAAAAATATATGACGAAGTGAAGTCATTAAAGAATCATGGACAAGAATCTCAATACAAGCATCACAGGATTGGTTTTAACTCTAGATTAGATTCTTTAAATGCATTTGTATTAAATGAAAAGTTAAAAGGTTTTAATAGAATAAGAAAAAGTAGGTTAGATTTATTTAATTTTTATACAAGACACCTTGAATCTATAGACTCTATAAAAAAGCCAGTAATGGAAAATAAAAATATTGTGTTAAATTACTTTACAATAAGGGTTCCAAAAAACAAAAGAGCTGCTCTTATGAATAAATTAAATGCAAAAGGAATTAAATCTTCTATATATTATGAGAACCCAATACATAAACAGCCAATTATTAAGAAACTTTCCCTAAAAACAGAAAAGCTAGCAAATACAGAAAAGATTTCTAGAGAAATAATGTCAATACCTTTTTACGCATTTATGAAAAAAGTAGAAAAAGAATCTGTTGTCAAAGAGTTAAAAAAATTTACTTTCTGATTTTTATGAATTTTTTTAATAATTCAGAAAAAATATCAATAAAGTTAATAAAAATTTCAGTAGCTCTTTTTTTGTTTTTTTTGATGAGCTTACTAATCATTAATGATCTAGGAAAACCAGATACTGACTTTAAGGAATTATCAACAGAAAGCATTCAGCAGATTAACAATGAAAACTGTTCTCTCTCAATGTTGGATTTAAGAATGTTTGGGTTAACTTCTCCAATTAAAGAAGATTTAATTTTCCAAGAAAGAATCTTGAATATATATCCTGAAGTAGAAAATATTAGGTGTATCGGCATGGTTACAGAAATTGTAATAGATAGTTCTAATAGAACGGTGGTGTTCATAGGATCTTCTCAAATTTTATACTTTTTTCTTGAAACTGTTTTTTTTATTTTGATTATTTCACTCTTGGTATTTTCAAATAAAGATACCTATAAGTCAAATATTTTGATTTATACAGTTGGCTATATAATTTTTTATATCATTTTTGAAGCAGGATTGAATTTTGAAAGAATATTTTTTCCACTTGATCAAGATATATTCGCTTTATCGGGTTATTTCTACAACGTTGTAATTATTTCTGTTTTGGTAAACAAGCTAGAAAATAAGTTTTTACAAACATTTTACTTCATATACTTTTTGTTCATGTTTAATGAGTATTTTGGATTATTCATAATAATTTATTTTGCAAATATAATTTACAATGAAAAATCAAATAATAATTTCTATAACGGAAACGTAATTAATTTTTCAATAATTATGTTTTATGTATTAAGAATAATTTCGGGAGTTTTCTCATCTCCGTTTAATTTTTCATTAGAGCTAAATAAGCTTTGGACACTTCCTACACAACGAGTTTGGACCGGTTCAAGTAGATATTTTGATATGTACTATAACTTTGCTAGTTTTAAAAATAATTATTATCAAAAAAATGGAATGATCTGCACTTTTGATTGCAACTTTATACTTAAAGGTGGCCCTATATCTAACTTTATATCTTTCAATTCAAATGCAAAACAGGTTGCTATTTATATTGGAACAATTACATTAATCATGTTTATTTTCTTAATTATTAAAGTTATGAAAATCTCTCTCAAAGAACCATTTTTGGTTGCATGTCTACTAGTTAGTCCGGCAATTAATTTTCTAACTTTCACTATGAACGATGATTTAATATTTGGACTTTTAATATATTTTCTATTTAATAATAAAAATAGAGCGATTAATAAAATTAAAAAAATCTTACTTTTCCCTATAGCTTTATTTCAGATCTGGCCGGGAATAGTTTATTTTGCTCAGGTATATATTGAACTTATTAAAAAAAAGTACAAAGCGATGGTATCTACATTAACATTCATATTTGCCTTTTTAGGAATTAATTACTACTACTTCTTTGTTTCTGAAAATAATTTTATTTTTTTTGAGGGAAGGTTTTATGGGTTTGGTTTTTCTTCTTTCTCAAATTTGATAGAAATTATTACAGGTTTAGATAGAGATATTATTTACTATCCAGTGGTTATAATCTCTTTATTAATTGCTTACATTAAGAGGTCTAAAATAAGTGATCGGTATTTTATTGAATCTTCACCGTTCATAAATTCTGAATTTCACACTTTAACAGTTCTTCTTTTTCTTGGCGTGATGCTCTTTACGGGGATGATCTATAATCTTCCAATTCACTATTTTTATTTATATTTTCTTTACCTGTATACAAAAAGCAATAATCTTAAATTTTCTATAATTTTATTTATATTCTTAACTCCTAGTTTTAGCGTTATAGTTCCATCAAGCTTTACGAATTTTATGTCCATCATGAAAGATATTGCTTCATTTTATATTTTTATAATTTCAGCGGGTTATATGTTTAATAACTTTTATAATTTTTTATTCAGCAAAGAATCTAAGATCGACACTACCATCTCAAAAGTTGGTTAAAACAATAATTCTTTTTATAACAACTTACTATTTATAAGGTTAAGGTAGTTATCAATTACTTCATCTTTTCCATACAAGTAGTTGCTCTCGCGTACTTTCTTTTGCAGGCTTGACTTGTTTGCAATTATCTCTTTCGCATTTTCTAGAAGCGATGATATTTCATAAGTTAATAAATTAAATACATTTAGCATTTCAGGCCTTTCAGTATGTTTTCTTGGAATTAATAGTGGTTTTCGCAATACCATTGCTTCTTCTTGAAGACCTCCTGAGTCAGAAATTATAAGCTTAGAAGATTTCATCAATTTTACAAAGTCATCATAATTTTTGGGTTCAATAATTTCAATATGATCTGTATCCAAGTTATTTAATTTATTTATTCTATCTTTTGTTCTTGGATGTATTGGAAATATTATTTTATAGTCAAGTAGTTGTAGACCAAGTATTATTTCTTTCAATCGATGTTCGTCATCTACATTTTCTGGTCGATGTAAAGTAAGCAATATATAATTATTTTCATCCTCATTTAGTTCAAAAACATTTAATCTGTTTAGTGCACTAAAAATAGTGCTGCCTGTAAGATAAATTTTGTTGTCTGCAATACCTTCTTTTTTAAGGTTGTTTACATTATTTTCATGATTACAAAAATTAACATCAGCTAAGTGTGCAACAATCAATCTATTGTACTCTTCAACTTGTTTGAGGTCTCCGGTCCTCATCCCAGACTCCATAAAAAATAATCTTTTATTTGCTGATTTAGCAGCCATTGCACCAACTAAAGTTGTATTTGTATCACCTAATACAAAAACATTTTCTATATCTAATTCTAAAATTTTCGATTTAATTAAATCTGATATAAGATATCGACTCTGGTTAAAATCTTTAAACTCTTTAAGTTCTAGATTTGATAAATTAGACGGATTAATTAAAGGCAAGAAATCCTCAAGCATTTCTTTATTAAAGTGTTGGCCTGTTAATAAAACTTGAGCATTAAGTTCATTAACTAGCGGAGATATTTTAATTATTTCTGGCCTAGTTCCAGCAATAAATAAATTTTTAATCACTGGGATATATTCCTTTTTATATTGATATGCCTTGTGGAAATTTCAATATTTTTTTTATACTTTTCAAATTTATAACAAAAATAAATTAAAAACTCAGTTTGTATTTCTTTATTTAAAGAAGCAAATTTATTTAAAGTATATAAATTATCTAAACAAATATTATTTGTCATAAAAAGAATATTAATACCTTGAAAATAGAGAAAGAGGATTAATTTTTAAACTTAATTCTAAATAATATGAGATGAAGCATAAATTTTAAATGGTTGAATACTGTGGCGGTAAATTGTATTTTTGAACTTCCAAACATTCTTATAGTTAGTTGACAAGGAAATTCCATAAAGTTTGTTTTTTTAAGTAAAGTTTTACAATACAATTCTGTAATTGCAACAAACCCATTAGATTTAATTTGAATATCTTTTATCGTTTCATATTTATAAATTTTTAAAATTGAGCTACTTGTAAAAATTTTTTTATTTATGATAATTCTATAAACGAAGTTTGCACCTTTGCTTATAAAAACTCTAAATTTTGAAAGGCCCACAACACTTCCTTGAGGGTGCCATGGTGAAGCGCTAATTACGTCTAGGTCCTCAGTCATGTAATGTAGCATTTCTGAAATAAGTTTCGGAGAGTAGGTACAGTCACTGTCCAAAAATGCAATATAATCTGTTTTACAAAGTGTAAGCGACGTTTTAAGAAATCCGTCAAGATTAAGATTGTTTTTATGAGCAACTATTTCAAAAATATTATCTTTAAAAAACTTTTCAAGTAAAACTTGTGTTGAATCTGTACTGCCATCATTTACAAGAATTATTTTAAGGTCAACATATTTTTGAATATTTTCAATTTCATTAATAAGTTCTTTATATAAATTATGAATTCCCTCTTCTTCATTAAATAGAGGAATAGAGATTGTTAATGATTTTTTCACAAGAAAATATTAATCGTGAAGACTCGAAACTTTTATAATTTCAGTACCTAAAAAATAAGACTCTATAGATTCAGCTGTTGAAAGAAATTTTTCTGACAATCTATCCCCTCTTCTAGGAGCAATAATATTGGTTTTTCTTTCTGGATAAAGTCTTTCAGCCACATCACTCATTTTAATTAAAGGTCCAGAGTTTACGATATATCTACCAGGTTCATTATTGAGGCAAAAAATAATTAGCCCAACAGATTCATCTAATGAAATAAAATGCCTTTCACATGTTGGTGCTAGGTCGATTGGTTCAGAATCAGGAATATTGTTCCATATTTCAAAAACATTACCACTGGTTTCAACAACGTTAAAAAATCTTGCCACACTTCCTTGTTCATTCAAGACCATTCTTTCTGCAATTAGCTTTGAAGCTCCGTAAACAATTTCAGGATTTGCAGATTTGCAAGTAGAAGTTAATAAAAATTTTGTTTTTTTGCTAATA
>MDSV01178396.1_pt1 | contig 11110 bp, 6 predicted proteins | sample 810851 | NCBI WGS metagenome assembly MDSV01 (sample SAMN05326640, study PRJNA326480) | marine metagenome | isolation source: seawater | place: Atlantic Ocean: North East | collected 2012 | reverse complement strand
TCTTGGGCATCGGCCATGATGAAACGCTGTCGCTTCCTATCCAAATAGGCTCCCGTTTAGATGCACTGGAAATTCCATTTCTTTAATGACAATAAACGAGCGAAATCAAATTTCTAAAACCATCAAAATCAACGATGTGTTAATAGAGGGTCTTCAAGGGCACCAATGCTGAGAATCATGACCATCAAAGTGGCAATCAACGGATACGGAACTATTGGGAAGCGTGTAGCTGATGCTGTCGATGCCCAAGACGATATGGAAATTGTCGGTGTGACAAAGACCCGTCCAGCGTTCGGCTGCGATTTAGCTGTTCGAAAGGGCTACCCAATCTTCTGTACCTATGACGATGCCGATCGAATTGCTGCATTTTCTGCGGCCGGTTATACATGCCATGGTGGATTGAGTGACTTGCTCGAAATTGCAGATATAGTGGTCGATTGTTCACCTGGCAAAGTCGGTGCATCAAACAAGGAAAAATACCAGGCTGCTGGCGTAAAATGGATTTTCCAAGGTGGTGAAAAGCATGCCATGACCGAAATGTCCTACACCTCTTCAGCGAATCACGCTGCCAATCTCGGTGTCGAAGGTACACGCGTTGTCTCCTGCAATACAACGGGTCTTTCGCGCACCCTTGTGCCGTTGTATGAACACTGTGGTTCCCTTTCTGTTGAGTGTACAATGATTCGCCGTGCTGCTGACCCAGGTGATTCCAGCAAGGGTCCGATCAACGCCATCAAACCTGTGCTCAAAGTACCGTCCCACCACGGACCAGATGTCATGACGGTGAAACCTGAAATCCAAATTAATTCGATGGCTGTAGCCGTTCCAACAACCATCATGCACGTCCATGTGATTGTTGCAACGCTACCCGAGGGGCACGGACTCACAACGGAATCAGTTCTCTCAATGTGGTCCCAACGCCCAAGAATAGTCATCATGAATGGTTCTGAAACAGGGATCACAACGACTGCAGAAGTGATGGAGTTTGCACGAGATATTGGCCGAAAATGGGGTGATTTGCACGAGATTTTCGTATGGGAAGATGGTGTTAAATTAGAAGGAAATACACTTTACTATTTCCAAGCAATTCATCAAGAATCCGATGTGATTCCTGAAAATGTCGATGCCATCCGGGCTTTGATGGATGCTGAAGCGGATTGGATGGTATCTGTGGCTAAGACAGACGATGCAATTTCCGCTTACAACAACCTCTGAACATAAGAGTTGGTCGTGCCCCGTAGGGGCACAATCAAGGGACGTTTTCAAAAAGGTTCCACAAGTCGCAATCTTATGCAAGCACTACGCCGACCGCTTTTCATGCTTGTATTGTTGGTGTTTACCTCACTTTCACCAATACTGACGGTCAGCTCGACACCTGTAGATTCAAGCACACCATCAGAAGACGTCATGATGACTGAGGAGCAACGCCTTGAACTTGCGGCCTCCATGTGGCATGTCCTGAGTCCAGAGGAATTGATTCAGGTACCGCTCCAATCATCTACCGGCATCCTCCGGATGAACATTGGTAGTTTCGATCCACTTGCAGGCGACCACCCACAGGCACCGGTCGGGCTCCATGATTCGAATGATTTTGTCAAAACGGGGCTCGCTATTGTACAACTCCATGCCCATGACGGTATTGTGTTGGATCAACTGGTCGAACGTCATTCCTTCACTCCCATTGATTTCATCAGTGATGAAGCATGGTTGGTTCGTTTGGCCGACCCGCCAACTGAGTCGATTCGTCAATTGCATGCCGATGACGATGTTCGTTGGGTTGGGGCCCAGCATCCTGGATGGCGGATTGACTCTTCGCTGATGTCCGACCCGAGTCTTGAACGTCTAGCTTTGATTCCAGCAGCAGACTTGGCTTATGGAGGATTTGAATCTCTAAGCCTTGATCTCGTGCGGATGGGTGCACACAATGCCTGGTGTGGCGTTGGCGTTTGTGAGGTTGAAGTTTCAGCCCAATTTGCTCCATCGTTTATTGCCTCAGCCGCCAGTGATGGGCGAGTCATATGGGTTGAACCAACAGTAGAATTTTCCCTTCACAACGCTGCGGCAGCAGCTGCCTCAGGTGTCTTGGATGTTTCTAACAACGCCACATTTACACTGGATGGATCCGGCGAAATGATTGCGATTGCCGACACCGGTTTGGATCAAGACCATCCCGATTTATCTGGTAGGGTGGCAGGCGTCTACACACAATATGGACTTGATTCATCTCCAGCCGATTCCAACACCGGCCATGGAACTCACATTGCCGTTTCTGCCCTTGGCAGTGGTCAAAGCAACGCCAGCTCCACCGGTATGGCCCCGAGTGCCGACCTCGTCATGTATGCTCTTGAACACGACCCGACAGGCGTCTTTGGCAGAATTGGTTCAATTTACGATATGCTCAGGGATGCAGAACAAATGACCGCCCGAGTCGCCATCAATGCATGGGGTGCAAATGGAAACTATGGGCAATACTCAGCTGACTCGCGTTCGGTCGACATCCTTGTCCACGACAAGCCAGCAATGTTACCACTGTTCTCTGTTGGCGATCGTGGAGCCCAAGGAGCATCACAAATCACACCCCCGAGCACGGCCAAGAACGTACTCGCTATCGGTGCTTCTGGTACGGGTGCAACCCTCGACACTGTGGCTTCGTTTTCCAGCAACGGCCCAAGCCTCGATAGCCGCATCAAGCCTGATTTAGTCGCTCCAGGTGTAGACCTGTGTTCTGGTCGAGCAGAGGAAGCAAAAACCTCGCCCGGGACTGCGTGTGCGAGTGAAACCCATGCTAACGGGGATGATGTCTACACCTCTCTCTCAGGTACTTCTCAAGCCACAGCCATCGCAGGAGGAGTCGCTGCCCTCACTCGAGAATTCATACGTGAAGAAGTTGGAATCAATTCACCATCTGGCTCCCTCGTTAAAGCAGCAATGATCAACGGAGCTCGAGACCTCGGTGCTCCAGATATACCAAACGATGCTGAGGGTTGGGGTCAAGTGGACCTCGAACGTACGGTTCTTCCCGTCTGGGACACCTCCTCGCCAGGCACAACTGCCCTCACCACTTTCATGGATGACAATACACCACTTGATGCAGGATTTGGTCTGCTTTACGCGTTCGAGATGGATGCGAGTCATGGCGTTGATATCACTCTTGTATGGTCTGATGTTGCAGGTTCTGCGAATGCCGGACAAGGCGATTCGAGACTCGTGAACAATCTTGATCTGGTGCTCGTTGACCCATCTGGCAACGAGTGGTACGGCAATAATTTCGCAAATGGGTTCACCTCGAGCGGGCAGACATCGGATTCCATCAACAATGTAGAACGGATAAAAATCGCCCCTGGTAGCCTTACAGAATCGGGACAATGGTTGGTGAAAGTGCTACACCGCGGCGGGACGACTCAAGATTTCGGACTCGTAGTGACTGCTGATGCGACACCGAATCCACAGGCTGATTTGGCCCTGTATGATGGAAGTATCATTCCTTCTTCCCCCGAACCACTGCGCAATGACTTGATCGCCATTCGCATAGGGTGGATTAACCAAGGAACACTTGCAACGAGCACCTTCCGAGTGATTTTCGAAGACTTAACTTCAGGCGAGACCCTCTTTGAAGGTGACAGACCTGGATTAGCAGCAGGTACAATTGATTCATTGCTGATTCAACATCAGTTTTTGACCACCGGAACTCACAGCATGAGATTGCGAGTGGATACCAATGATCAGGTGGCAGAAATGAATGATGGGACCTCGGGAATTGACAATAACATCTGGGAGCAAGACATCGAGGTCACGGCGCTTGGTGTGCGTGTTGTTGCCCTCAATAGTGACGGTTCGGTCCCAATCTCGGCGGAGGATCGTGAAGCTGCAGCCTTGCGTACATTTGACGTTCGAAACCAAACTGGTATTGATATCCCAATTCATATTCTTCACGAAGGCACAGGCGAGAAGAACGTCACGCTGAGTGTTACTAACGTTCAGGTTCCACAACCTGGGCGACCTGATTTCCTACTTTCACCAGTGGATACATGGTCAAAGAGCGTATCACAATTAGGACCTTACACGGTTCAAGGACAAGGCGAAGCAGGTGATTTCCAATTGCTCACCATTCATCTTGAGGACGAAGATGCTAACCTCGACGATCCCTCCACGCCCCGCTACGCTCGCGCAGGTACCTTCATCGTCGATGTAACTGCGAGGTACCAAGATAACCCTACTGTAGCCCACACTCAGCGATTGACCTTCGTCATAGAACAACTGGATGAAGTCCTCATCACGCCCCTCGGAACTGAAGGTTTAGAGGCACAACCTGGTGATTCAGCTGGATTTAGAATTTCAGTTGCTAACATAGGCAATTCCCCCGCCCAGTATTCGATCAGTTGCGAATCGGAAAATCGATGGCAAATTATGCTTAAGGATACCAATTCATCGACCTTAGAGATCGAAGCCATTGGCATTCGTGAATACCGTGCAATTAAGATTGACCTCTTTGTGCCACCAGTGGTGAATGGCGTACCACTCACTGGGTCCACGGACACTGTGACCTGCTATGTGACCTCTGGCGCTGATGCGTCCATGAATTTCAGTGAATCAGCGACCATCACAGTTTTGCCCCAGCAATCATTTGATGCTGATTTGTATGATGATATCGGAGCTATCGGGCCTTCCTCAAAGAATCGCGAGGTCCTCGTTGACAGCGGCGAACAGGTCAGTATGAACCTCACCGTTGAAAATACTGGAAATACCGACCTTGAGCTCAAAGTCAAAGTTCAACCTTCGAACCCAACATGGCCAATCGAAGTGACCGTAGATGACCAAACCGATGCTCGACAAGTTACGATCGAAATTGCACCAGGGGTTTCAATTTCAGTGAATTTCCTCTTTGGCGTCCCAGGAGTTGCTGAGGAAGGCGAGGCCAACAGTTTCGTTATCCGCACAGAGTTTACCGCTCAAGTATTCCTGTCTAACACAACTGTCCTCAAGGTAAGGGATGAACTTGCTGTGGCGTTAGAGGGGCCTGAAGACAACATTATCGAAACTGTTCTAGGCTCGACATTCAGTTATGGCAATTTTAACGTCACCAATACTGGAAATGCACCTCTTACACTGGGATGGTCGAATGGACTTGCTCCAGATGGCTGGACCGTTGGTTTTGCTAATCCAGTCACTTATCTTGAGCCACGAGAAGAAAAGACGATCCGGTTTGGACTTATTCCGCCTGCGAATGCACCTTCAGAGGGTAAGGCGTTTGATCTACTGATTACGGTGACAGGTGGGAATAATGGGCGTCTCGTCGAATCTTCTGTGAGGGTTGACATCGCAGTACTTCCCTCTGAATTTGCCAACCTGACTGTTGCCGACGACACGATTCGACCATACAGAAGCATCACAAAGGAGGATGGCGCAACTCAATCAATCGTCATTCGCAATGACGGTAATCTACCGATCGATGGCACCCTTGGTGCATCAGTTGTTGGCAGTGATGGCAACGCTTCTTCCGACTGGACCGTCTCTTTTTCAGAGTCATCAGTTGAGAACCTGGGCGTTGGTGAAAGCCTCTCTGTCGATGTCACTGTGACGCCAAAGGCTTCCGCTAGCAAAGGTCTCATGTACACTCAAATCACGTTGACCAGCGGGGAGAATCAAATAGGAATTTTTGAAATTGAAACGACCGTTTCCTCCGTAGACAGCAATGGCGGTTTATTTGCAGTCCTACCACTCTATGTTTCGATACCACTCATCGGAGTATTGATTGCCATCGGAATCGTTCTCGCTCTTCGCATGAAGCGCAGCGGTGAGTTGGAAGATGATGGAAGCGAACTTGTTGCTCCGGATGCATTCGTAAATCCAGATCACCTTGGAACCCGACGTGACGAAGCGCTTGACATTGGTCATGCAGTGAATGAAATAGCCAGTGCGGAAGTCTCCAAAGATGAAATTGCGGCAGCTCTTGCTCAATCACTCAATTTGCCAGCAGCCCCTGCAGCAGTGCCTCAAGGCCTGCCGCCCAGAGGATTGCCCCCTAAGGCTGCCCTACCCGCAGGTTTGCCACCAGCAGGAATGCCACCTAAACCCCTTCCAAAACTACCACTTCCAGCACCAATACCGGCACCAATGCCTGCACCAACACCTGCTCCAGCACCCGTTGCTGGACCACCTTTGCCAGCGACTGGTCTGCCAGTGGGTTGGACGATGGAACAATGGCAACACTATGGGCACCAATGGCTCCAACAGAACGGACAATAGTTTGGCGCATATCTAAAACCAGCCACCTCTTGGAACGCACATGAGCAGTATTGTTCTCTTTGGACCCCCGGGTGCGGGCAAAGGCACTCAAGCAGAGCGAATCACCGAACAGACGGGACTTCCTCAAATTTCAACGGGTGATATGCTTCGTGCTGCAGTCAAGGCAGGAACAGAAACTGGCATCCTTGCCAAGACGTACATGGATGCTGGCCAGTTAGTTCCAGACCAAGTGATCATCGACCTCATCAAACAACGAATCACCCACCCTGACGCCAGAAATGGAGTCATGTTTGATGGATTCCCGCGAACAATACCACAAGCCGAGGCGCTCGCAGACATCACGACAGTAACACATGTCATCGCTATTGAGGTTCCTGATGAACGGATTGTAGAGCGGATTTGTGGACGCTATTCCTGCGCTGGCTGTGGAAATGTCTTCCACGATATATTCAATCCACTGGGTGACAAGGGTTGCGGTTGCGATCAATTTGTAGAAAAGCGTCGAGCAGACGATAATGAAGGTACGGTATTGTCTCGTCTCGGAGCCTATCATGACCAAACTTCACCTCTTGCTGACTGGTATGAATCAGCAGGCGTATTCCACCGCATCAATGGTGACCGTGCAATTGATGACATCACGGCTGACATCCTCTCTGCGCTTCAATGAGGTGGTCATGTGGCCAACCGTCAACGTCCCCGTCGAGCAAAGGGTCAACAACGGCGAGCAATGGCACAAGAAGGGCAAGAGCGACTCATCGATATCCTAAATCACCCCTCAACTACCGATGACCGTTTGTTGGCGACCTCAGCACGCCATCTGGTCAAATTGTCTCGGAAACATCGTTTGCAAATCCCAAGTAAAGCACGACACCTTGTGTGTCGAAAATGCCATGTTCGGTATCAATTTGGTAAAAACGCACGTGTGCGAATCAAACATGGTCAGCGCATCATCACCTGCCTTGAATGCTCTTCCATTCGAAGGTTCGGTGGTGGTCCGAAATCACACCGATCTTCTTGAAGAGTGCGTCATTTCACACGGGAGCATGTTCTTGAACAATCGCCCGCAGGGTCAGTTGAGTCCCATGAGTCGAGACATTCCTGCCTCAATCCGTCGTGAGGCTCAATCAAGGGAATTTCAACCCAGTATCCGCATTGGGAAATCCGGAATTACTGAAAATCTAATCGAAGAGATTGATGGACAACTCTCGAAAAGAACTCTGGTCAAAATCAAAATTAATCGAGGGTTGTTCGAACGAAAAGACATCGATGGTGTTTGGGCACACTTAGCCCAAGAGACGAATTCAACTCTGGTTTTGGCACGAGGAAATGTTGGCGTACTGTGGCGTTGAACAATTCACGCATAGGAAATACTCAATAATCCCCCCAAGGTGGATTTCGATATGAGCGCCGCCGGACTGCTACGACCACGACGACGACACGCCTCCCAATACATCGCGTTTGGGCTCCTTGCTTTCACTGGGACAATGATGTTCACATCTCAGTCTCTTGCAGCTGGCGGTTCATCATCTGCAGCGGCGTTTCAAGACATTGAAAGTTCAGAGGCAGTTCTTGTTGGTCTTGGTATTCTGCTTGGCGTGTATGCTCTGATCATTACCGAAGTGGTACACAGAACACTCGCTGCTGCTGTTGGTGGCCTTCTGGCAATCCTAGCCCTTGCTTATTACACTCCGGATACCGCTGATGTTTCGTTCAGCCTTGGTGCAGTTACAACCCTCATCGATTGGGAAACGATTGGACTTCTTCTTGGTATGATGGTAATGGTTGGCATCCTTTCTCACACGGGTTTATTCGAATGGTTTGCCGTTCAAGCCTACAAACGCAGTGGTGGTTCTGTTTGGACTCTTGTGGTCATTCTTTGTTCGGTCACTGCAGTCCTATCGGCGTTTTTAGACAATGTTACGACGATGTTGTTGTTAACTCCAGTGACGATCCAACTTGCTAAAGTTCTGGACTTGAAGCCCATTCCACTGCTCATATCAGAAGTCCTCTTCTCAAACATCGGTGGTGCTGCAACTATGATTGGAGATCCACCGAACATTATGATCGGTTCAGGTCTTTCCGCAGCTGCGATTGAAAAGGCCGGCTATCCGGACCTTGTGGGTGCCGGTGTGACATTCAACGATTTCATCATTGAAATGGCTCCGGGTATTCTCATGACCATTGTTCCGAGTTTCATGTTCATCAAGTGGTTCTATGCAGAAGAATTCTCTGGCACTCGTGTTCGTGATATTGCAGAACTTGAATCAAAATACGGGATCAAGGACGCTCAGATGCTCAAAGTTAGCGGCACCATTTTGATCTTGGTCGTTTTGAATTTCTTCCTCCATCCCATCACTGAAATTGCAGTCTCTTGGATTGCGTTGGTCGGTGCTGTGATTATGCTTCTAGCCACTGACCGGCATGAGTTGGAAAAGCCACTGGAACACGTGGAATGGACAACGCTGTTGTTCTTTGCAGGTCTGTTTGTTCTTGTCCACGCTCTCCAACATCTCGGCGTTATTTCGGTGATCGGCGATTACGTCACAAAGGGAATCGAATTCTTTGGAACAGACGCTGAGGGCGATGTGGTTCGGCTTGCAGCAGCAGTTTTGATTATCCTCTGGGTATCTGCCATTGCTTCGGCGTTCATTGATAACATTCCATACACCGCAACCATGATTCCAGTCGTGATGCAAATTTCGCACGAGTTATCAATCGATCTCTCTCCTATGATTTGGGCCCTTGCTTTCGGCGCCTGCCTCGGTGGAAATGGTACGCTCATTGGTGCTTCAGCGAACGTTGTGACTGCTGGAATGTCCGAAGAGGCAGGCTACCCAATTTCATTCAACGAGTTCTTCAGGGCTGGTTTCCCAATTATGATTTTGACAACAGCGATTGTATCTCTCTACATGATTCTTGTCTACGTAGTTGGCGCTGATGGTGGAGCCACAGTTTGGAAGTTAGTCTGTATCGGTGTGACCATGTTTGGCATCATCTGGCAGGTAGCACGTGGCCGTGCAAAGGGTAAGAGTTTCGCAGATTCTCTCGTTGATGATGATTTGGAAGCATTCACCGAAATGGCAGAAAGTGCAGTCGATCGAATCAAAGGTCTTGCTACCTCTGAAGAGTGATTCTCTACGCTTCTTTGCGCTGTATTGAAGAGTCACGGCCCACACCACTAGGTTAAGGGCCGCTATGTTTGAATGTACGATATGTGGTTTGCTCTCGCTCGGAGGCAACGCTTGTCCGGCATGTGGCAGCCAAATCCGAGTTGATTTGGCCGAGCACGATGATGATGGTTCTCCGCTACCCACCGAAGTCCCAGGGCTCGATGAAGCGGTCGCCTCTTGGAATGAACTCGAAGGAATCGAGGCTCAAGAAGAAAATGAACAACAACCTGATCCTGCGCCTGCAACTCAAGGTAGCCTCCCGTTCGGGTTTTCTGGTGCATCAAATACCAACATCTCTAGGCTACCATTTGGGATTGGTAGTTCTGCAGCAGGCATGCCATTCGATGAAGCAGAGGAAGGGGAGCAACTCCCGCTGGTAAGTGCCCAATCCTCTGGCCTTGAGGAGCAACCTACTCACGATTCCAAATCTGCGCCTGAACCTTTAGTTGAGCCAGTTCACACCGAGCCAAGTGTTGCCTCTGTCGCCAATTCCTCTCCCCCCGAAGAAACAAATCATGTTGAGCCAGAGGCAACACGTTCCATACCGTTACCACCTAGTGAATCAGAACTTCCTGCTTTGGTTCCACAAACCGAACCAATCGAATTGCCACGTCTGCAAGCCATGCCTGTGCCGTCGGATCAATTGCCTCAAATCGATGCTGGATCAGTTGTATCGTCACCGTCAGAGTCTGCAGAGTCCAATGTCGCTGAACTGGAATTCGATTCCGGCGTTCCTGCTATGTGGCGCATCGACGCCGCACCACCAAACATGGAGCAGATTTACTCAGAAGAAGATCAGGTTGTTGAAGTGGTTCATACCATGGAGGCTGAACCTACGATTTATGCCCATGAATCTACCGAAATGGTCGATAATGAGTTGATGGGGGTTATTTCTCTTGATCTCCATCCAGCTCAAGCCCTCGGCGTTCGCCTTGACGGTCTACCCGAATTGGAAACTACACTTCAGCAAGGTTTTGAGGCATTGGGACAGGAATCCTGGGCTAAAGCTGCAATCGCATTCCAAAAATTAGCGTCTCGAATGCCGGGTGATGCCGCCGTGTTCAACAACTATGGTTTGTCCCTTCTTCAGCGTGCCTTAACCATGGCCAAAAGCCCTGACTTAGAGGTGCAGACCCTCGCTTCAACACAGTTTGAATCATCGATTTTAGCCTTGCGTGAGGCGGCAAAATCTGCACCTACCGAAGGCGTCATTCTGCTCAATTTAGCCCACGCTCTTTTGGTCAGTGGGCGGGCGGAAAAGGCGATTGGTTTGATTCAGATGCACGATCAAACTCAGCCGCAAACAGGGGTCAGCGGGAACCTGCATGCAGCGGCACTGGTAAGCATGGGCGAGAGCAGTGCTGCGAAGACCTTGCTTCAACGCTTGGCCCAAGATGATGTGATTCGGGCCAACCTCGATCGACTTTCCTATTGAGCAAGATTGATGCCAAAACGTGCCAAAAAGAAATCCCGATTCGGCCAAAAATATAACTCATTTCGGCGTCTTTAATGCTCTAAAAATCGAGCAATTTTTTCATGATTTTACTGCAAATAGCAAGATTAAAACAGGCTTGCAATGTTGCGTATTTATCCTCGACTCACAGGTGCTCTCAGCCGAGGCTCAAACCGATTCGTTCATATATGGGTGGTAAGTCGGGGGGATGCTTAAGCACCCCGGTATGCTACATATCGGG
>MDSV01152802.1_pt1 | contig 11110 bp, 9 predicted proteins | sample 810851 | NCBI WGS metagenome assembly MDSV01 (sample SAMN05326640, study PRJNA326480) | marine metagenome | isolation source: seawater | place: Atlantic Ocean: North East | collected 2012 | reverse complement strand
ATAATGAATATGATATTGTGTTTGATTTTATGAAAGAAAAATATCCAAATAATATCATAACAAAAAAAATTGGGGCACCTATACAAGGCAAAAATAAAGTGAAATTACCATATGAAATGGCTTCTATGGACAAGATTAAACCAGATACAAATGCTTTGATTAAATGGAAATCAAAATATACAGGACCTAATATGTTATCTTGTAAATTAGATGGAGTAAGTGGAATGTATACTACGGAAAATGGAGTAAAAAAATTATATACCAGAGGGGATGGTAAAATAGGACAAGACATTACGCATATGATTGATGTGTTAAACTTGCCAGATGTAGAGAACCTTGTAGTGAGAGGTGAATTTATTATACCAAAAAGTGTGTTTGAAGAGAAATATGCCAAGAAGTTTGCCAATCCAAGAAATTTAGTTTCTGGAATTGTAAATAGTAAGACTATTGATAGTAAAACAAAGGATTTACATTTTGTAGCGTATGAAATAATAAAACCTGAAATGAAACCGGATGAACAATTCAGTAAATTGGAAGAATTAGAATTTGAAGTTGTCAAAAACAAGCTTGAAGAAAATATTACCAATGAAACTTTGTCAGATACACTATTAGAATGGAGAGAAAATTATGAATATGAAATAGATGGTGTCATAGTGAATAATAATAAGGTTCATATTCGCAAAACAGGAAATCCAGAACATGCATTTGCTTTTAAGATGGTAATATCAGACCAAATGGCAGAAGCAAAGGTAGTAGATGTTATATATACTCAAAGTAAAAATGGTTATTTAAAACCAAGAGTGCGAATAGAGCCAATAAAATTGGGAGGTGTTACAATAGAATATGCAACTGGTTTTAATGCAAGTTTTATTGAACAAAACAAGATAGGAGTTGGTGCAGTAATTACATTAATAAGAAGTGGTGATGTTATACCGTATATAAAATCAGTAACTACACCTGCGGAAAATGCAAAAATGCCTGATTTGCCTTATCATTGGAGTGAAACACATGTAGATGCAATATTGGACAATATAGGTGACGATATGGTTGTAAAAGAGAAAAACATTACTTCCTTCTTTTCTGATTTAGGTGTGGATGGTTTATCATCTGGAAACGTAAAAAGAATAATGAAAGCAGGTTATACAACAGTGCCGTTAATTTTACATATGAGAAAAGAGGATTTTGAAAAAGTAGAGGGTTTTAAAGAGAAAATGATAAATAAGATATACAATGGTATACAAGAAAAGGTTGAAAAAGCAACGTTGGTAGAAATTATGGCAGCGTCCAATTTATTTGGCGTGGGAATAGGACTAAAGAAGATAAAACCAATTATGGAGAGTTACCCAAATATACTACAAAGTTCTGAAACCAAAGAAGATAAAATAGGCATGTTAAGAACGGTTCCAAGTATTGGTCCTGAAAGTGCAAAAACATTTGTAGAAAACATCAGTAAGTTCTTGGAATTTTTACAAGAAGCAAAATTAGAAGATAAATTAACAAAAAAGGAGAACAAATTAGTAGTAGAAATCAAAAAAGACCATATTTTGAATGGTAAAAACATAGTAATGACAAAGGTGAGAGATAAATATGTAATTGAACAACTTGAAAAAGTTGGTGCAACATTAGAGAACAATATAAGTAAAAACACGGATATATTAATTGTGAAGTCTTATGACGATGTTTCAAATAAAGTAAATAAAGCCAAAGAAATGAAGTTGCCAATATTTACACCAGCCGATTTTGTAAAAGAATATGATTTATAAAAATAAAATTATAAAATATAAGCAGAATGTTTACAGTAATACAAAGATTAACAACACTTGCTATTTATTTTTCATTTAGTTATATGATTTATAAAATTGAGAAATAATTTAAATAATTGAGTTTAAATTATTTATCGGAATGAAATGTTCAAATTCAGATTATAGATATATGAGTCTTGCTGCTATAGAAGCATATAAATCTACTGTGTTATATAGACATGGTTGTTTGGCAGTTGTATCAGGAAAAATTATGGCAAGAGGACATAATCATTATCGTTCTTATTCCAAAGATGGATTAATTAAACATGCTTGCACATGTCATGCCGAAATTGATGTATTAAGAAAATGTAGAAGACGTAACATAAAAGGAAAAATGACCTTTTATTTAGCCAGAATTAGTGAATCAAATGGTGGCTATTCAAATTCGTTTCCATGTTGTCAGTGTTTGAAAGAAATGAAAAATTTTGATGTAAAAACTATAGTATATAGTTTTAAAAATGGTGAAATAATAAAAGAGAACGTAGAAGACATTGAAACGGATTTTAAATCAAGTGGGCAAATAATTTGTGAAGAAATAGATGAAAAACCAATCAAATTAAGTATGACAAGAAACTATGATTAAATATAGGAAGGTAATACATCAATATTCATTAAGTTATTATTTATTACCTGTTTACACTCAAATTGTTTAAAAATAGAAATATTCAATTGTTTTTCAGGAGTATGATTGTGAACAGTTCGTGCAATCATTTTATAAAGTTTAAAATTGGGGTATCTTTCTTCGCCGTTTTTTTTATATAAAATGTTTTTGTTATCATCGTCTGTGCACCATAAATTAACTATTTTTTGCAAATCATTAAAATCTTCAGGTTTTTCATTTTCGTCTATTATAAAGTCGTATAAAGAACAACCCAATCTACATAAATCAAAACTAAAATTGGGGTCAATTCTGGCTTTTGTATTATTGAAAAAGGGTTCACAATTATATTGTGTATGTGCATCACCATCAGGCCCAAAACTATCGCTGCAAAATAATTTGTTATTGAATCGGAAGATGCTGCGTCCGAAATCAATTATTTTATATATTTTACCATAACTGGGAACTTTATAATATTGCTTATTATACTTGTAATATAAAAAGGGTTCCTTTGTTTCTTTGTACATAATATTGTTTGTATGCAAATCATTATGAGTAAAATAGAACATTTTTTGATAACAAATTAATGACATAATGACTTGAAATAAAGCACAAATACCCTCATGGCTGCTCATTAATTCATTTTCAAACAATTTATCTATAGTTCCATTACATTTTTCCATACAAATTGCTTGCACTGGAAAGTTATTAAGATAAGCAAATTTATCATCATCATAATCAGAGTCTTCATCGTCATCATCTTCTTCTTCTTCACTTTCATCATCATTAGACGTATTACCTTCTTCTTCAGAAGAATAATTAATTTCACTATCGTCACTACTTTCACTTTCTGAATCATATTCTGAAATCAATACACCTTCTTTTTTGATATCGTTTACATATACTAATGAATTGGATAAGTCAAATTCGGAAGAGGATTGTTCTTCTACAGAATGAACCGATTTTAATGTAGAAGCGCTAATATTGTGAATAGAAGATGAAGATATATTTAATTTTTTCTTGTTTGCTCTTGAACCGAAACTAAAGAAACCTTCAGTGTTTTCTGTAATCGTGAATAATTCATTGAGATTATTATTGAAAAATTCAGAAGAATATAAGTATTCCAAGTCATCGGAAATATCATATTTAAATTTGTCTTTTATGCACATAAAAGAACCATAATAATCAATAGAATTTTGAAAATCATGATAATTTAAGATTTGACTGCTTAAATAATAGAAAAAGTTATCAATATAAGAAACATTATTAAAATGAATAATTTTATGATATACATTTGATGAAGTATCATGAATAGTTGGTAAACTAAGGTTGCATGTTGTGTATTTACCAACCATATATTTTGTAGGGTCTACAAGAGGAGAATATTTTATAAAATAATCCTGAATGATAGTTTCTTTGTTTGAAGTATCGTAAATCTGATTTTCTGAAATAAATTGGTATTTTTGATTTAGTGTGATTTTATTAAAAGAATTTTCATCTAAATTAAATAATTCATTATAAAGTGGATTATAAAACTGAAAACCATTGAATGATAAATCCTTAAAATTAATGTGAGGTACCTTATGATAAGATAAACTAAATTTAGGCATTTTAACTATAAACTGAATGTTATATTTTTATTAAAATATTTAAACTAATAGTTTTTATGCACGTTTAAAGTTAAATATATTAATGTAAGAGTAATTTATTATAATGACTTTGGAAATGAGAAAATTTAATATGCGTGAAATCACGTTCAAGCCAGATGAAAACAAAGGACCAGTAATTGTTATGATTGGTAGACGTGATACAGGAAAATCTTTTTTAGTAAGAGATTTACTTTATTATCATCAAGATATTCCTATAGGAACAGTAATATCTGGTACTGAAGCAGGAAATGGCTTTTATGCAAAACATATACCGAAATTGTTTATACATGAAGAATATAATACCATATTAATTGAAAATATATTGCGGAGACAGAAAACAGTATTAAAACAAATAAATAAAGAAATAGAAACATACAGGAGGTCTACGATAGATCCGAGAGCCTTTGTTATTTTGGATGATTGTTTATATGATCAGTCATGGACCAGAGATAAGATGATGAGATTATTATTTATGAATGGAAGACATTGGAAAATAATGTTGGTAATAACTATGCAATATCCTTTAGGTATACCTCCTAATTTAAGAACAAACATAGATTATGTGTTTATATTGAGAGAACCATATTTGACAAATAGAAAAAGAATCTGGGAAAATTATGCAAGTATGTTTCCAACATTGGAGGCATTTTGTGCAGTTATGGACCAAACAACTGAAAATTACGAATGTTTGGTAATTAATAACAATGCAAAATCAAATAAATTAAACGATCAGATTTTTTGGTATAAAGCGGAGAAACACCCAGATTTCAAATTAGGTTCAAAAGAGTTTTGGGATATATCTAAAAATCTTGGTTCGGATGATGAAGATGATGCATATGATCCAAGTAAATCTAAGAAGAAAAATGCTACGTCTATTAATGTAAAAAAAACAAAATGGTAATATATTATGTGTAGTATATAATATATACATGAAGGGGTTTTCCTTTGGATTTATTGACAATTTAATTGTAGCTATTTCAGCAATAACTGGAGTGCATATTGATAATTATTTTAGTGGACTTGGAGTAAATGGTGCTTTATATGGTGCTTTGATTGGACATACATTGAGTGATTTAATAGCAGGTTATTTAGATTTTGGTTTAGAAATTGCATTGAATATGGCATTAGGTTGCATAAGTGTAATATTAATAGTGTATATTTACACATTAATAGACGGAGAATTTCTTAAAAATGTTAACTAACACTTTCAGTTTCCAATTCTTCATCACTTGAATCTATATTTAGTCTGTCCATATCTGGAACTGTTATTATAATTGAATCACTATCTTCACTATCTTCACTATCTTGATCATCATCTAAAAAGGTAGATTGATTTGAAAGAACTTGTAACTGAACTTGCTGAACAGAATTTTGGTAATGGTTAAATATTGTTTGATTAGATTGATTTATGTTGAAGCAATCATTACTATCTTTATTATTTTTTGCTTGCACATATTCTTTAACAAAAGGAGCTATGCATTTTACTTGATACATATGCGAATCTTCATTTTTTAAATTGTAATTACGTGGTGATTTAAATGGAATATGTTTGTTAATAAACAAAGGAGTTTTTCCAAAAAGATTTCTCTTAATTATTCTTCTTCCAAATTTTGGATTAAACTTCTGAAAATTGTATAATAATGCATCAATAAACAATGTGTTTTCATCTTTAGTGCTATCACATAATGAATATAATGATTTATAATAATATTTTAAGTAAGGTTCAAAAATAGTAATTAATTCATTTACTGGAAATTCTCTATTTATTCTAATTTTATTTTTTTCATGTTTTGTGTTATAACAAGCAATCATCTCATGTATGTATTCAACTTTTTCGTTAAAGTCTTGTTTTTTTGTTAAAATGTTGATTCTATCCTTTCTTGCATTATATTCATAGTCAGTAACCAATTTTTTTAATGAAAAATTACATAAGAAATAACTATTAAATATTTCTGGAATAATGTAATTGCTTACTTTGATTGAAAGATAAAAATGCAGTAGATGCGCTTTACTAAAGGGAATATTGTTATAAGGATTTTTACATGGAATTGGGGTGTGGTAAAAATCCATGCATTCATTAAGTGAGTTATTTAAAATTTTTCTTATGTCCATAATTGTAAATAAATATTTATTGTTACAATGTAAAATGGTAATAACATTTTTATCATTTTCAGTAATATCATTCATATACATATCAGTTGTGCAACCATATTTTGCTTTTTTCCATTTAAATAAAAATGCAAATTTATTAAAATTCAAATACGCCTTTTCTGCTTTAGAAAATAGTTCAATAATACCCAATTTATCTTTTTCTGCTATAAACATATTGTTTAAAGCGTAAAGTAATTTATCAAATTTACTACTTTTTTTTTCCGTAATAAAATTTGAAAATTTAGAAATTGGCACTGATTTATCCATGAGTATATCTTTGATTAAATAATATTTAACTCCATTACCAGAAATATGATTACTAAAATAATTTAATTGTTCCTGAAATGTTAAATTTGGATCGTTTATCGTATTAAAGGAACCGTAAGTAACTTTTTCTAAAATTGTATTGAAAGCCGACATTATTATATAAATTGCGATGTTTTTATATAATAAAGTATAATTGTTTTTATTCAATTTTAATCAACTGTTTCCAATGTCATGTTTAATTCATTTTCAGCACTGTTATCAGCCTTTTTAGCAGCTTCAAGTAACATTTCATTATGAAGTTTCATTGATTCTGCATCAGCAACCTCTCTTGAATCAAAATCAATTGTTTCCTTTACTCCAACCAAATTTCCTTCTTCATCAATCTTTTGTGTAAGCACATTATTATTTTGCTTTGCCTTTTCAATATTTTCTGCAATTGCCTTTTTCTTGGATTCACGCACCCTTTCTTCAAAATTTTTCTTTGCTTCTTCCTCATTTTTATTCTTTTCTTTATGCAATGCATTCAATTCATCTTCCAAATATTCAACTCTACCTGTCTTATACGCTTCTGGGTCCCATGGAACCCAAATTCCAACAGGTCCGACAAAAATATCATGGTTAGGGTCGTTTTCTCTTAGCTTTTTACTTTTAATTTCTGCTTCATCTTGATTAGCGAATACACCTCTAATCTTTAATCCTCTAACAGACGTTTGAAAGGAGTGTTCTCTATTAAATTGTTCATTTAGCTTTTCTTCGTGTTTATCCAAAAAGTTTTTGTAATCATCTTCTATTGTGGATTTCTTTAATTTCAAAGACTCTTCTTTAATAAAATCATTAAAATCTTCAATTAACTTTTCAACATCAATACTATGTTTATATGCAATAAAATGGACAAAATCAAAATACCTCTCCATAGATTTAGAGAATTCCCATTGCTTAATAAATTGGTCAAACAAATACACTTCTCTTTTTGTTAAAATCTTTTCTGGTGACAAAAAAGAAATACAAGCAAATTTTTGACCTGCAATTTCTTGGTCTTGGTCTAACAAATCAACATATTTAGGATTGCTTTTTCCATCCTCTGAAATCTTCTTTTCAAATGACGACATTTAGTATATATTTCAACAAACCAAATATTTAAGTATTTTGTTTTTAAAATATAAAACTTTTTTTTATTTTGATATATTATAAAGAATGACTGAAATGTTTGATTTGAATGAACTTTTAAAAAGAGCTATCAAGTATTTGATAGAAGGTTTAGCAGTTGCTATCTGTGCCATGTTAATTCCCAAAAAGGCATTAAATGTTGAAGAAATAATCATTATTGCTTTAACCGCTGCTGCTACATTTAGCATTTTGGACGTATTTATTCCTGCAATGGGTTCAAGTGCAAGAAATGGTGCTGGATTAACATTAGGAAGTGGACTTGTAGGTGGTATTCGCTTCGTAGGTGTATAAATTATTAAATAAATAATAGTTATATATTATTATTTATAAAATTGAAAACAACATGGCATATTTAGATACAGTACAGATGAGTGTTTTGGATTATTATATAACTTTAGATAACATTGGTAAAAAATACAATATTCCATGTGATGTTATCAGAAATATTTTAGAATATGAAAAACTAAATATAATGGAAAATAAAAATATGAGCTTCATTAAAAGAAAAATAATTTTGAACAAAATGTTTATGGAAAGGAATGAAGATAACCAAAGTATTGCCTTTCATACAAGCGAAATACCATATGAAATATATGATGTATATAAATTTAAAGAAATCATAACGGAGTTGATTAAAAAAAATAAAATGAATTTACATTTTAGTCATTATTGTTGTAGAGTAGAAGATAACCCACCAAAAGGTGTTGTTTTTGCTCCTCGTTCTTTACATAGATATGATTCTTCAACAACAATATAGCTGTATTTTAATTATACAGTAGGGAAATATTCCCAATCTAAATCATTACATACCTTTTTCCATATCATATCTTGCTCCAGTTGTTTTTCTCGGTCTTTCATCATAGGTATAAACGGCAAATATTGTGTTTGGTCTAACAAAACACACAATTGATATAAGGTATAAGTGTAATTAAAAAAATTGGTTCGGTTAGGAGGACAATGAATGGCCCAAGGTTTTTGAATTTCAATAAATAAAACACATAAAGTCTCATGTAATTCTTCGTTCATAACCGGAGGTTTTACACCAAATAACGAATTAATATATTGTATATGTTCAAAATATTTATTAAAACCCAATTTTCTCAATATTTCTCTCATTTTATCATAATTAATTAATGACATATCTGTAATTCTCTCTTTTTTAATTCGTGCCCTAATTGCGTCTATAACATCTTGAGGAATTTGTGTTGTTTCTTTGGCTTGAAACTGAGATAAAATTTCTTTAAAGTGGTTAAGTCTAATATATGCTGTGTATGATACTTCATTAGGAGGTTCTTTATTGGTTGGTTTTGAATTGTCAACAATATAACTAATAAACTTTCCACACTTTTCATTATTACATATTAATATACCTTCTTCATCTTGTGGTATAAGTTCTCCTTCTTCACAATAAATACATCTATCTGTTGAAATTAAATAATCTTGTATATTCGTAATTTCATTTGTAACATTGGTCCAGTATTTAATAAAAGAATTCTTGGATTGTTTATATTTTTCATTATTTATGTCACTAGATTCTTCGTTAATTGATTTAATTTTAAAAAATGAATTTAATACCTTTGTGTTTTGGTTCATACTATTTGAATCGTTAGATATTTGTTTCTTTTGTTCAAAATAATTAAATATATGTTTTGAATTGTCTAATAAATAATTCTTCTTTTCTTGTTTGAGCTCTTTTATTTCTTTGTTAATTTCTCCAATTCTATCCTTTATTCTCATAAAATCATCCATTTGGTTCTCTTTAAGATTCGGAACTTTTGATTTTAATTCTTCTTTCTCTTTATTTAAATTTGGAATCATTACAGTTTCAATATTATTGAATCGTTCTAACATTTCTGAGTGTTTTACATCAATTGTATAAATACTTTGACTACGATTACTTTTTCTTGAATTTGACATTATATTAAAAAATAACAGGTTTTTATGTTATTTTTTAATCAAATGGTATGTGTTGTTCTCTTTTTCTTTGAACGAGTTTTTCTTTTATTTTTTACTTTCATTCTTTTTGTTTTTCTTTTGGATTTATTTTTTATTTTACCACCTGGTTTTATTGCTGGTGATGGTGAAAAAGTAAATGGTGAAGTTGGACGTGAATTTGAACGTGAAGGAGGCTTTGGAAGATATAAATTATCTTTTCCTGAAGGTTGAATAGTAATTTCGTCTATAAGTTTATTTAAATCTTCTATAAAACTGTCCATATAAACAGATTCTTCTTGTGGAACCTGGTATTCTTCATAAAACTTAGCATTATCTAATTTTTTATAAAATTCGTATAATTCTTTTTTCTTATTTAAAAATGTTATAAATAATTCATCTTCTTCTATATTTCCTATGTTATCTAAATATTCTTCTTCCGCATATGTCATTGTAGAGTATAATTCTGATAATTCCTTACTAATTGATTTATTAACCATTCCGCCCGATATAGCACAATTATCTATTACCTTTTCAAAAACAGATTTCTCTTTTAAAGAATCTTCACATGTTGATTCGGGTGTGGAGTCATCCTCGTCATCCTCATCATCCTCATCATCATCATCATCATCATCATTTTTAAACTCCTCTCGAGCTGTTTGAATTACACCACTTGTATCAATGGTAACATTTTCAAAACATTTGTATAAATTCATTTTAAATGGTTCATGATAAGACAATATTTCTTCGTATTTTTGTATTGTATTCTCTACGACCTTATCATTTTCTCCTTTTGTTTTGCTTATTTTATCTTTCAAAGTTTCTATATCTTTGCTGGATAAATATGCAAAAGTCACAGCATCTATTTTCCCACTATCATATTCATCTTTCAAATTCAAACCAGAATAAAAATTACTAATTTGTTTTGAAGATAAAAATTTATTATCACGTTGAATTCTAAAATATACATTTGGGTCTTGTCCTCTGGTTTGCATTTGAGAATTATAATTTAAACTCGCATCTTCAGCTGACATATATTCTAATACGTTTGTATTCATATCACTACGAAAAAAAGGATTACTGTTACCACCACTTTGTGTTTCTTCAATACGCATATTTAATTTAGATTCATTTGTATAACTTGATGCAGTCCAATTATACGAATTTAAAAAATATTCCTTTGATATTTCATGGTTCCATTCATTCAAATACCCGATATGACCTGATAAACTCCATCTTTTTATTATTTTGTAATATAATTCAATTTGTTTATCCAAATTTAAATAATGCACTATACGTCTTGCAACTTTAACAATGCTATCAGAATTTAATTTATTGTTTTCACTTATAGTAAGTTCATTACTTGTGTTTATAAAATCATTCAATGCATTAAATTCTTCAAAATCATTATTTAATTCAGTTGTTATTTCTTCTTCTGAAAATTCTTTTCCCCCATGAAACTCTTTAAATATACTATTATATTTTTCTATAAAAGAAGTTAATTTATTTCCTTCTTTGTTATCTATTTCTTGTATTGCTTTGTT
>MDSV01031008.1_pt1 | contig 11110 bp, 5 predicted proteins | sample 810851 | NCBI WGS metagenome assembly MDSV01 (sample SAMN05326640, study PRJNA326480) | marine metagenome | isolation source: seawater | place: Atlantic Ocean: North East | collected 2012 | reverse complement strand
TGTCACAGGTGACTCACTGAGGCCTATTCCATATTCTACTGTTTACAGAGCAAGAGACGCGAGAGGAACCATGACTGACCCCCAAGGATTCTTCAGTATTCCGGTTCTTGAAGGAGACACCTTACGTTTCTCAAGCACAGGGTTCATTACAAGAGAAGTCGTAATCACAGCTGGTGGTGAGTTGAATCGAATTAGCTTGGTCCAACCTATGAGTCGGGATACGGTAATGATTAACAATGCATATATCTATCCTTGGCCTTCACGCGATGCGTTCAGAAAAGAATTTATGGCATTGGGCTTAGATGAGGATGCATACACCATCGGCCAACAAGCGATAAACCCTTTCGACATCTATGACAGGTTGATCGATGTAGGTCTGGACGGACAAGCCCTGGCAAGCCAAGACGCTCGCGAGGTCGCATTAGAGTATTCTAATTTAGGAGGTATACCCACAACAAACCTTCTCAACCCTGTGGCATGGGTTCAATTTCTGAAGGCACTGAAAAATGGGGATTTAAAAAGAAACTAAATGATGAAAATTGCTCTTTACATATCTTTGTTTGGCGCATTTTTGTGTTTGTCTTTCAGTCCTCTAGCTGCACAAACAACATCGACTGATTTTATTGTAGAAGGCACTGTACGTGGAAGTGACGGCGTCTTTTTGCCCGGCGCAACGTTAGCCATCCTTCAAAACAACAGACTGGGTGTGTCAACTGATGGATTAGGCGCATTTAAACTCGCCCTCCCATCTTCAGGACCTTGGACGCTCCGTTGTTCAATGATCGGGTATGAGATACAAGAAGTTCCACTAGATTTTGAAGGAAAGAAGCGATTAACCATTCAAGTCGTGCTGAAAAGCACCGTCACAATTGGTGCTGCAGAAGTCATTGAGTCGGGACGTGATGATGTTTCTATCCAACGCATTGACCCTCGGGTAACAAGTAGGATACCAACTCCACGCGGCACTGTGGAAGATGTTCTTTTGCAAGCTCCTGTTAACTTTACCAGCGAGCTGTCAAGCGCATACAATGTAAGGGGCGGTAGCTTTGATGAGAATTTGGTCTATGTAAATGACATTGAGGTCTATCGACCCTTCCTTGTGAGAAATGGACAACAGGAAGGGCTGAGTTTCCCTAACCCCGACATGGTTCAGCGTATTACATTTAGCGCGGGTGGGTTTGAAAGCAAATTTGGCGACAAGCTGAGTTCGGTTCTAGATATACACTACCGCAAACCCACAAAACGGAGAACGCAAGTGACAGCCAGTATGCTTGGTGCACAGATTCAACACGATGGGATTGCTGCAGGCGGAAAGATCAAAGTAAATACAGGTATTCGATATCGGAACAACTCCTATGTTTTAGGAACCCTCGATGAGAGCGGAGAATACAACCCCACCTATCTCGACGCCCAAACCTACATCACATGGGATCCAGATGGTTATGGACCGTGGGAAATCCAACTCCTCGGCGTATACGGCCAGAACGATTATAATTTTGTACCTCAGACACGAGAAACAGACATAGGTACAATCAACAATGCAATACGGTTAAAAATATTTTTCGATGGAGAAGAAGAAACCGCTTACCAAACAGGTTTTGGTGCACTTGCTTTTGAGAGGATCACCGAAAACATGCGAATCCGTTGGATTAATTCAGTATTCAGAACGGTCGAGACGGAATCATTTGACATCCTAGGCGCGTATTGGTTAGATGAGCTAGAGCTCGATCCTGGCTCAGACGATTTCGGTGAATCGGCGAACAATCTTGGGGTGGGTGGCTTTCTAAATCACGCAAGGAATCAGCTCGAAGCCACAGTTTTATCTTCTGCCTTAAAGGGGTCCATAGACATCGGCCAAGGAAAACATTTTTTGGAATGGGGATTCAAGGGGTCCACTGAACTGATTCTCGACAATTTATCGGAGTGGTCTTTTGTGGACAGTTCGGGATACATCTCACCACATCCTCAAGACAATGTAGGCTATACTGATCCTGGATCACAGCCCTTTCAGCCCCTGACGTTCCAAAACGTCATCCGCACTTCCAACACGGTACGGTCCAACAGATTGACAGGCTATGTTCAAGACACATGGTCTATCGACTTAGAAAAAGGAATCTTAAACGCCCACATCGGCGCTCGATTCCACTACTGGTCTTTAAGTACACCTGAAATTGCACCTGGCGACACCTCTAGAAAGCACCTGGTGGGTGGACCTCGGGCTCACATCAGCTTCACACCTACTGAAAGCCCTCTCACCACCTGGTCTTTTGCTGGCGGATATTACTGGCAGCCCCCCTTCTATCGTGAAATGCGAGGCGTCGACGGCACACTCAATCCGGACATCCTTCCCCAGCGTGCCATTCATGCTGTAGGAGGAGTGGACCATCAATTCGAAATGTACAACCGTCAATTCAAGTTTGTAGGTGAAGTCTATTACAAGGATTTGGACCAAATCATCCCCTATGAAGTTGAAAATGTTCGCCAACGTTATTATGCCACAAACAACTCGAGTGGATACGCGACAGGAATCGATTTGATGCTCAACGGCGAGTTCATTGACGGGATTGAAAGTTGGATGAGGTTAAGTGCGCTCAAAACTGAGGAGGATATTTCAGATGACTTCTATTTGGAACTATACAATGATGAGGGCGTTAAAATAATCCCTGGATATACTTGGAATGATGTCGCAGTGGATACTGTTCTCATCGAACCAGGGAATATTGCGCGACCCAGTGACCAACGCCTTAGTGTCAGCATGTTGTTCCAAGATGAGATGCCTAACAATCCTGAATACAAGGTCTTACTGAGTTTGTTTTTTGGTACTGGACTCCCCTATGGACCACCGACAATGAACCGGTATCAAGATGTCCTCAGAACACCTGCATATAGGAGGGTTGATCTCGGTTTTTCCAAAGAGCTTTTGACATCTGAAAAACATCAGAATAAAAACGGCTTTATCTCTCTTGAGGTATTCAACATCCTGGGAATCAACAATACGATTAATCACACATGGATCGAGGATGTGAATGGAAGACAATATGCCATCCCAAACTTTCTGACGGGAAGACGTTTGAATCTAAAGCTTCATATTGAATTCTAAATAAAAAGAATTCAAATCAACACAATCTGTCACCATTGGAGTGTTAATCATCTTGATGAAGAACTTCACAATACACACTCGTTTTTCGTAGTTTGTCTTTAAATTGGCACAATACATGCACATTCGTAACTACATAGCTATATCCCTGTGTTCCCTGTCTATAACAGCAACCGCTCAATACACTCTTCAGGGCGATGCTGTTCCTTTAAGTGACAATTGCTATCAACTAACGGACGCTTTGCCCGCACAAGTAGGTGCTGTGTGGTATGATGAGGCCATTGATTTAGAGCAACCATTTGACGTTCAGTTTAAAATGAATTTCGGCGAAAATCAAGGGAATGGATCTAGTGCGAATCCCGGCGGTGACGGGATGATGTTTGTGATGCAGACAATCGGGCCTTCAGCGATAGGTGCACTCGGTCAAGGGATGGGGTTTCAAGGGTTGCTTCCCAGCTTAGGCATTGAGTTCGACACGTATCTGAATCCTGATGTAGGCGATCTCATTGAAGACCACATCGGCATCATCTCTGATGGCATTGTCGACCATACCGCAGGAACAGCAATAGCAGGCCCTGTGACAGCGACATCTATTGGAGCAGATATTGAAGATGGTTTGGACCATGCTGTTCAAATCACATGGGATCCCAGCATAGAAGAACTCAATGTTTATTTCGATTGTGAATTCAGACTTGTAGCGAGTATTGACTTGATCAACGACATCTTTAATGGAGACACTCAAGTCACTTGGGGGTTCACCTCCTCAACAGGTGGCGCAAACAACATACACACAGTCTGCCTCTATGAAAACGCAACACCGACTGGAGATGTCACACTGTGTCCGGGTCAATCCACGCAATTAATCTCGGGCGGCGACCTCTCACAACCATTTACATGGACTCCCACGGATTTTTTAAGCGACCCAAATGCATATGATCCGATTGCGACACCCCCATCCACCCAAGAGTATACAGTCACATATACTGACTTCTGCGGTGATTCACAATCTCAAACGATCGAGGTATTTGTAGAACCCTTGGAGGTTGACATCTCTGCGGATTTCGATGTCATAGATTGTATCAATGCAAATGTGATTTTAACTGCCAATTCGAATTTCGATGATGGCTTAACGTACGATTGGTCCGCTTCAAACGGAGGTAACCTTCTCAGTTCTGAAGAATTTGGCGCCGTCATTGACAATGGCGGATCGTATACTGTAAATGTTTCTTTTGATGACGGAGCTTGTACCGCAGAAGACACATACAACATAGAACTGGACACATTGTCCTTTTCCGCAGATGCAGGATTGGATGGCGTGATCAATTGCGACACCCCAACCATCGTGCTTCTGGGAGCATCTAACGACAACGGGGCTGAGTTTTCTTGGTCAACAACTGATGGCGACCTTTTTGGAAACAGCAATGTTGCTGAACCCACAGCTGTCGCTGGTGGGACATACAATTTGATCGTCACCAATCCTGAGAATGGATGCACCTCAGAAGATGAAACGGTGGTCTTAGAAGACTTTACAACTCCGGCAATAGAAATCGGGTTTGCAGAAGGCATGATCAGCTGTGAAACACCCCAAATTTCTATCTTAGGGACAGTCATTTCTCCTGACACCTACACAAATGAAATTGAGTGGTCATGGGTTGAAGGTGAAGGAGGGCTTCTTGACCCAACATCTCTCGAACCTGTTTCAGCTCTGCCAGGAGAATATACGCTTACAGTCACATTTAGTGAAAACGGTTGCGCCACCACCTTCCCCGATTTCGTCACCGTTGAACAAGACGAGAATGCATTTATCGACATCTCTCAACTCACGATGCCCAACGTCATCACACCCAATTATGACTACTACAATGACTACTTAAAGCCTTTTCTTGCAGATCAACCAAATGTGGAAGCACTCTCCGTTCTCGACGAGTACAACCTCGTCATTTACAACCGATGGGGAGATCTGGTTTTTGCGAACAACGGGCTTCCTCTGGCATGGGATGGTAGGGCAAACGGAGACCGACTTGCAAGTGGCGCTTATGTGATGGTCGTGGACTACAAGTCCTTATGTGGAGAAATCCAAACAGGCTCATACACCGGACCTCTCGAAATTCTCTACAAAACGCCTTAGCCAGAGGAACAAAATAAGCCTAACCCGAAATTTTATCAAGAAACTCATCCTCTGATATAATCGGCACACCAAGTGTGGCTGCTTTCTCTCTTTTGCTGGGCCCCATTTTCTCTCCTGCGACGATGTAGCTGGTTTTCTTTGAAATCGACGATGAGACCTTGCCCCCATGTTGTTCTATGAGTTTTTTAATCCCTGTCCTGTCATATTTTTCAAACACCCCACTTACGACAATAGCTGCACCGGCCAGTTTGTTTGTTGCCCCTTCTAGTTCTTGGACAACAAACTGTAGCCCCACATCTTGGAGTCTTTGAATGAAGGCCTTATTGCGCTCTTCTGCAAAAAACGCAAGGATACTGTCCGCGATACGTTCACCGATCTCGTCAACTTCAATAAGGTCTTCGCGATTTGTATTCATGATGACATCAAGGCTCCCTAAAGCACGTGCAAGTTTTTTTGCGACTGTCTCCCCTACATAGCGAATGCCCAATCCAAATAAGACTCTTTCAAACGGAATACGCTTACTCGACTCGATACCCAACAGTAATTTCTGAACCGATTTTTCTGCCATGCGATCCAGGGGAAGAAGATCCTCAGGAGTGAGTTTATAAAGTGAACCAGGATCAATCACAAGCCCTGCTTCTACCAACTGGGAAACAGTTTCAGACCCCAGCCCATCAATGTTCATGGCTTTCCTGCTGATAAAATGCTTGATTCTACCTTTCACTTGAGGCGGACAAGACGCCGCATTTGGACAGTAATGCACGACTTCACCCTCTTCTCTGATCAGCGCAGTCCCACATTCCAAACAATGTGTCGGAAAAACAGATTCAGATTGAGTGAACAAATCCACTGCAACTGCTCGGGCGCTTTCATCTACACCAACTACTTTGGGTATAATCTCGCCCCCTTTCTCAACAAACACGTAATCTTCAGAACGAAGTCCCAAACGCTCAATTTGATCAGCATTGTGAAGAGACGCACGCTTAACTGTCGTCCCACCTAGAAGCACTGGTTCTAAATTTGCCACTGGGGTCACGGCACCTGTTCTCCCCACTTGAAAAGTAATGTCCTTTAATTTCGTTCGAACTCTTTCAGTCTCAAATTTGAAAGAAATGGCCCAACGAGGACTCTTCGACGTTAGGCCTAATATCTCTTGCTGATCATATCGGTCCACTTTTATGACGACCCCATCGATGGCAAATGGCAACGCATGACGCGCGCTATCCCAATAGGTAATAAACGCCATGACACCCTTTGAATCTGTTGATGTCGAGATCATTTTTAATTCCTCAGAGGGCACCTTAAACCCCCAGTCCCCTGCGCTTGAAACAGCCTCGCTGTGTGTTTCTGAAACGTCTTTTGACATCACGCCGTACATCATACAATCTAGTTTACGCTTGGCGACCTCTTTGCTGTCCAGGAGCTTGAGAGAACCCGCAGCCGTATTTCTGGGGTTTGCAAACTGAGCCTCTCCCGCCTCTTCTCGCAAATCATTCAATGCCTTAAACGCGTCAAATGGGTAAAATATCTCACCGCGTATTTCAAGGTTCTCAGGAGCAGGTTGTTGCATGAGCAAAGGAATCGTTCTGATCGTCTTCACATTGTCTGTAATATCTTCTCCTGTCTCACCATCTCCTCGCGTGATGGCTTTCATCAGTCTTCCCTTCTCATAGACCAAACTTATGGCGACCCCATCGTATTTGAGCTCCATAACATAGACGACCTCTTGTCCCTCAAGACCTTTTTCGACCCGCAACATCCAGTCTTCCACTTCATGCGATTCATATGTATTTGAAAGAGACAGCATCGGTGTAGAATGCTTCACTTTGTCAAATCCATCAAGCGCTGCACCTCCAGGACGCATTGTAGGTGACAAAGGATCATTAAATTCTGGATAACCAAGCTCTAAAGCCTCGAGTTCTTTCATCAAAAGATCAAACTCCTTGTCAGATATAATCGGCTGATTTTTATTGTAATACAGGTGATTATGCGCATGGAGTTCTATACGCAATTCCGATATTCTTTGATCGGCAATTTCCTTATCTGATTTCGTCTCCATGCGGTGTCAAGTTAAATCAATACGCGCAAATACATGCCTCGGTTTACCCTGTAAATCTTTAATTAATGAGATCTGACTCCATCGCGTCTTTGATCCGTGAAACAGATCCGAGACATCTGTTGCAAAACCCGTGTGGCACTCAAAAGCCAACCACCCCCCAGGATTTAACATCCCTCCCTCACATAGGCCTATGATTCGTTTATAGAAAAGAAGTGGGGCATTGTCGGGGACGAACAGGGCCGACAAGGGCTCGCAACCTGTGACCCTATGTTCCATTGTCAATTTTTCTTGCTCTGGAATATATGGCGGATTGGAAACCACAGCATCGAAACATGTGGGTTCAAACGGTCTCTTTTTCAAGATATCTGAACATTCAAAAGTCACTTCAGCTTCGATTGATTTTGAATTCTCTTTTGCGACATCAATCGCTCCTTGAGAAAAGTCGGATGCAAAAACCTTCCATTCTGGCAGTCTTCTCTTGATTGCCACAGCAATGCATCCTGAACCTGTGCCGAGATCTAAAACCCTCCCTTTCGCATCAAACATCTTTATTTTTTCCACAAGAGAAAATACCAATTCTTCTGTTTCCGGCCTTGGAATAAGCACGCTCGCATCAACTTTAAAGTCACAACCATCAAAATGCGCTGACCCTATAACATACTGGACTGGCTCACCTTTAGCGACCCTGTCAGCCATAACAGCCAACGTATCTATCTCAGACTCAGGGAACCGGTAATTGTTCATCAATCTTTCCCCCTTTCCCATTCGTGACACAACCTCCAAACACAATCCCACCACGGGATTCCTTTCCGCTTCCTCTACGCCATTCGAAATCCTTGATTTCAACCAAACTTGAACCGACCGTTCATCATTCGAACCAGGCCATGGACCCGTCCCCCGTGGACTCACCTTAAACTTCCTTGAATCATTCATCTGTTTTGTTCAAAACGATTTACCCCCATGGAGCAACAACAACAATTGGGACAAAAATCCGCATCTTGTAATCTCTTTAAAACAGAGTGCTCTGACCATTTTCTCCGAACGCTGTAGAATCTTCTTCAGAATCAGAAGCTTGATCAGAAGCTGTTTTTTCTGGAGTGTTAACTTCTCCCGAAACAGCACTTTCCGACGCCTGATCTATGAGGTCATCGGCTTTTCGCGCTTCCAATATCTCCAGGGCGACCGCATTTTCCAAATCTGTATTGGCTGGCTCTAACAAAACTTCAGTCACAGGAAGTGAACTTAGTTTGTTACCTAAAGCTTTAAATCCTTTTAAAGAGATAAACCCACGCAGATCTACAATCTCGTCAACTTTATCTCTGGTATGCTTAAATCTCCTGTTGAACTTCACTCTGGCTTGAGGATGATACAAAGACGTTGCAAAGGCCAGCCTGCTATTCGCATTGTCACCTATAAAACTTACAGGTTTTAATGAAAGTTCCGTTAAAAACCGCTTCACATACCAATCCTGTTTCTCACCATCAAAATAAACCACAGAAACCGGCCGCTCAGAATCCCATTTTTCAACAGATATCATCTTGTCATCAAAATGGGTACTGAAATCGAATCCCGTCATGACATACGTGCCATTTGAATGGAGCGCCATAATGTGATCTTCTGCATGAAACTCACCCAGAAATACGCCTCTAGCTTCTCCATTTAATCTCCGCACTGTCTCGTCAAACCACACTTTTCGGGCGCCCAGAGTAGACACCCCGGCTTCTTTTAATTCGATTTTCTTGATTGGAAACTTCGACACAATATTCCCTCCCGAGGCTCTACCCTTGATGGCAATGTCTGAAAAGTTTAAATCTATCTTAAGGCGTTTTAACTTTGGTTGATTTTTCAAGTTGACGGTCACAATTTCAGCCTCACCATTTCTGTTTGCGGTTAAATACCACACCTTCGATTTTGGGGTTCCTTTTGTAATGGGATACTCACGATCTCTTGTAATGGACTTCACATTAAAACGCTTCACCATACTGCGTCCCGATTTTCCGTCGAGATAAATCACATTGTACGTGGTGCGAATATCGCCCTTCTTCCAAACCGCGACGTGCAGAATATTCTTGCCGAAAAAGGCCTTAGAAGTAATCTTACTCACTTGCATGATTCCGTCTTTGCGAAACACAATCACATCATCAATGTCTGAGCAATCACACACAAACTCTCCTTCTCCTCTCTTCAATCCAGTGCCTACAAAACCCTCTTCAGCTTGAACATAAAGCTTGACGTTTGCCACAGCGACTTTAGATCTGTCAATCGTATCAAACGTTCTAAGCTCCGTTTTCCTTTCTCGGTCTTTTCCGTACTTCGATTTTAATGATTTAAACCAATCAATGGAATAATCTGTTAAGTTTTCCAGACGGTGCTTCACCTTCTCAATATCCGCTTCCAGATTGCTGATTTTAGTGTCTGCTTTAAAGGAATCAAATTTTGAAATCCTTTTAATTCTGATCTCCGTCAATCTTGTCACATCCTCATCTGTAACTTCTCGAAGCAGATTCTTAATGTGTGGTTTCAGTCCTTGGTGAATGTTTTCCAGAATCTCTTCCCATGTTTCACACTCTTCAATGTCACGGTAAACACGTTTTTCTATAAAAATCTTCTCCAATGAAGAGAAATGCCATTGCTCCTGCAACTCTCCCAATTCAATCTCAAGCTCCCTACCTAAAAGATATTTCGTTCTTTCAGTGGACGTTTTGAGAATCTCTTTCACACCAATAAACTGAGGCTTATCGTCAAGAATGACACATGCATTGGGTGAAAGTGACACCTCACAGTCTGTGAATGCATAAAGCGCATCTAACATCTTGTCCGGCGAGACATTGTTTGCAAGGTGCACCACGACTTCTACAACTTTAGCTGTGTTGTCTTCGACCTTTTTAATTTTTATTTTGCCCTTTTCGTTGGCCTTAAGAATACTGTCAATAAGCGAACTCGTAGTGACGCCAAATGGCACCTCACGCACAACCAAAGTCTTGTTATTCACCTTGTCAATACGGGCACGCACCCTGATTCTACCACCACGCAACCCATCGTTGTACATTTCTACATCAGCCATTCCGCCTGTCGGGAAATCTGGCACGAGCTTGAATCCTTTTCCCTGCAGAATGGCGATGCTTGCATCAATTAATTCAATGAAATTATGAGGCAGGATTTTGCATGCAAGACCGACTGCGATTCCCTCCACTCCTTGAGCGAGCAAAAGTGGGAATTTCACAGGCTCCGTTTCAGGCTCCTTATTCCTGCCATCATAAGACGCAAGCCATTTTGTGGTCTTGGGATTGAATAAGACTTCCTTTCCAAACTTACTTAAGCGGACTTCTATATATCTCGCAGCCGCAGCACGGTCTCCGGTTAAGATGTTCCCCCAATTCCCTTGACAATCTAGAAGAAGGTCTTTTTGGCCTATTTGAACCATCGCATCACCAATGCTGGCATCACCATGTGGGTGAAATTTCATCGTGTTACCGATGACATTTGCCACCTTGTGAAAACGTCCATCATCCATCTCGTCTAAGGAATGAAGGATGCGACGCTGGACAGGCTTCAGTCCATCGTATTGATGAGGAACAGCCCGCTCGAGTATCACATAAGATGCATAATCTAGAAAGTATTGGTTGTACATACCCCTGACACGAACAACGTGGTCCATGTCATCTGATGCATCCTCTGCTGGTCCATGCGCAAACTCGCTGTCTCTTTCGTTTTCCTGACTGTCTTGTCCCTCGTGTTCGTTTACAATCATTCCTCTACATTGTCTTTCTCCACACGGAGGTTGTCAATAATAAACTTCTGGCGGTCAGGTGTATTCTTGCCCATG
>MDSV01007239.1_pt1 | contig 11110 bp, 9 predicted proteins | sample 810851 | NCBI WGS metagenome assembly MDSV01 (sample SAMN05326640, study PRJNA326480) | marine metagenome | isolation source: seawater | place: Atlantic Ocean: North East | collected 2012 | reverse complement strand
TTTTTGGAAGAGAAATTTTTAATACAGATATAAAAAATATTTGCCTTTCATCAAAGCAAGAATTTGTTTTTTTTCCTCAAATTATATACAACACTATTGCTGACACATTTATTCCTCATGAAATAAGAAGTCAAATAGGCTATCATTTAAGTGATATTAAATATGAAGGCGCATATATAAATAAATTTAGCCAAATTCGAATAAAAAGTCACAATGACTACGAAAAATGTAAAGCTGAATTGTTAAGTTTTATCGATAATTATATTTTTAAAATAATTCATCAGTTAAATATTGGGATATTAATAACTGCTAATGTTCAATACTATCAAGATCAAGAGTGGATAAAGCTCTGCAAACAAAAAAACATTCCATTTATTGCAATGGTTAAAGAAGGAATCGGAACCAAAAATGATACTGTGAGACAAATAGATACTTTTAAACAAATGAAGTTCAAATTTCTGGGACATAAAGTGACTTGTTACAGTTATGGAGTAAAAGAAATTCTTACAAAAAGTGGTGTATGCAGTGAAGACCTTATTGAAGTTTTAGGATGTGCAAGAACAGATCTAGTTTTCAAAACTAATATGGAAGTACCTTACTTTAAAAATAGAAAAAGAAAATTAATAGTGATTTTTGATTTTTTTGAATACGCAACAGATGAGGCAACAATAGGTTCAAATAAAATTAATTTATGGGATGAAAATATTGATCATGTAATTAAATTGGCTAGATCAAATGATGATTTTAATTTTATGATTAAAACTAAAGATCAAAGTTTTAGCAATGCGATAAATCATTATTTTGCTGACTCAAAAAATATAATAATTACGCATGACTATGGATTTGATCAAATTGTAAAAAATGCATTATGTATTATGGGATTCAGATCAACATCATTAATCAAGCTCTTGCATACAGATATACCGATAGGTATTTTTGCATCAAAAAATGATTTAATGTCGAATGATGAAGATTTCATGTTTGAGTTACGTGATAACAACGCATTTAACTTCTTATCAAACTTTTATGACATTAAGGTATTTATAGAACAATCAAATATTTATTTAAAAAAAGGCATTAGTGAGCACATAGCAAAAGACAGAAAAAAAAGAAATTCCATTATTGGCGACCACTTACTAGCAATAGATGGAAAAAGATCTAGAAAAATATCGGATTTTCTGCTAAAGATCGGTAATAGTTAAAGATTTATAAGTCTTCTTAAACCTAAAATGCTAAAACAAATAAAAGAATTAATACCTGTAAATATAAAAGCTGTCTGGTGGAAATATAAAGACACGAATACAAGTCATAGGCTCTTACAGAAATCAGTAAATGAAGATCTGAATTTAATACCAAAATATCTTGGCGTAGAAACTACAAATAATTGTAATGCTGGGTGTGTTTTTTGCCCTCAGCCTGAGATTATGCAAAGGACTAAAGGATTAATGAAAGTAGATACATGGGGCTTGATATATAAAATAGTTAAGGATTATAAAATTCAAAGAGTACATTTTGGAGGGATGGGAGAACCCTTTGTTGACAAAAAAATTTTAGACCGAATAAAACAGCTGACAGATATTGGTTGTGCTAGTCAAATTACTTCAAATGGAAGCTTAATAGGTAGGCAAGACCCAGAAAAAATAATTAGTTCGGGTCTCAAGTTTTTAAATGTAAGTATGGATGCATTAAAGACTGAGTGGTTACATGAAATAAAGGTTGGTTTAGAAAAATTTACAATTGAAGAAATTGAACAAGCCTTGAAGCTACTTAGAAACAAAAAAAAGGAGATGAAATCAAAATATCCTATAATTAAAGTGCAATATCAAATTACTAAAGAATCCAATTTTATGGATGACCCTGACCTAGAGGCCTCTATGATACATGAAAGAATGGACCCTATAGCAGACATAGTAAGAATTAAAGGACAGCATGATTGGTTGGGAGCAATGGAAGGATATGGGGTTGATCAGAGAGCTCCAGGTGATGGATCAAAAAATAATATTTGTGGATATTTCACTAATCAAATAAATATTGATTGGAATGGGGATGTAACATTCTGTTGTATGGATTTTGACTCAACTCATAAACTAGGAAATATATATAGTAATACACTTGAGGAAATCTTTAATTCACGTAATATCAAGCTAGCAAGAAAACTTTATTTAGAAAAAAAAATACATACTCATAAACTCTGCCAAGGATGTTACAAGAGTCCAAATTAATTAAAAACATGGAAAAAGAAATTATTGTTATCGCTGAAATAGGAATAAACCATAATGGTGATATTAAGATCGCTAAAAAATTGATTGATATGGCAAAATCTTCAGGCTGCCATTTTGTAAAATTTCAGAAAAGAACAATTGATATTGTATATGATAGTGACACATTGAGCCAACTCAGAGAGAGCCCTTGGGGAACAACACAAAGAGAGCAAAAAGAAGGATTAGAGTTTAGCGAAAATGATTACGACCAAATTAATGCATATTGTAAAGAAAATTCTATAGGATGGTTTTGTTCAGCATGGGATATACCAAGTTTAGAATTTTTAGATAAATATAATTTAAAACATAATAAAATTGCCTCAGCTATGCTAACTCATGAGGAATTTTTAAATGAAGTCGCAAGAAGAAAAGTTCACACATATATATCGACTGGAATGTCTAATGAAAAAGAGATCGAGGATGCAGTTTCAATTTTTGTAAATAATGATTGCCCTTTCTCACTGTTTCATTGTGTTTCTACATATCCTACTCCAAACGAGGATAGTAATTTACGCTATATGGATCAGCTTAAAAAGAAATATAATTGTCCTGTTGGTTATAGCGGTCATGAAGCAGGCATACTTCCAACAATTGTAGCAATGTCATTAGGCGCGGATTTTGTAGAGAGACATATAACTTTAGATAGATCAATGTATGGATCAGACCAATCAGCATCCCTTGAAAAGAAAGGGCTTGATTACATAACAAATTATGCAAAATCAATACCTTCTATTTTAGGTGAAAGTAAAAAAATAATTACTGAAGAAGAAAAAGCTGTTGCTAAAAAATTAAGATACTTTCAAACTTAATTTTTAAGTAAAAGATGTCTGAAGAAAAATTATTTATAAAAAAAATTTACCATATTGCCGCATGGAATAGGAATATAGGTGATTGGACAGCGTGCTATAATCTTCATCGATCGCTAGAAGTAAGCTTTAAAAAAGAAGGTTACTTTCCTACATTCTATTTAATTGATAGCCAGAGGACTTTGTTCCATAAATCTTTAATTGAAGAAATAAACGAGGAAGCCGATTTAATTCTAATTGGTCCTGGTGGCATGATTTTTAATAGACCACAGGATGAAAGTAGATCAGGTTGGGCGTTTAACATTTCCATAAGTGATTTGAAAAAAATTAAAATTCCAATTGTAGTACATGGTATTGGCTATAATAAATTTTATTTTGATAAAAATAAATGGCCTCAATTTATGAAAAATCATTTACTCCAACTACAGAAACAAGCCACTTATTTTTCAGTAAGAAATCAGGGTTCAAAAGAAAAACTACAATCTGAGTTTGGCCTCATAGCGTCAAAAATTGAGGTAGTTCCAGACTGCGGAATTTATTTATATGATAAAAAAATTAAAATCCCTAAAATAAGTAAAGAAAAAATAATAATTGGACTAAATTGGGCAGGAGACAGACCTGAAGAGAGATTTAAATCTCCATGGAAAAAGAATCGATCCCAATACATTAGCGCCTTAAAAAAAACATTAATTAAATTTTGTAAAAATAATAATGCTATAGTGCTATATATTCCACACCTTACAGATATGGACACTGACTTTTTTTCTGAAATCAGCAAAGGGTTCCCTAAGGAGTCAATTTTTGACTTATACAAGCTGATGCCCTACTTATATGTTCCCGCGGGTGAATACTTGTATAATCATATAGCCTATTTTACGAATATCTATAGGCAACTCAGCTTCACAATAGGTATGAGGGGCCACGCATGTATATTCTCTGCTGGAGCAAATGTACCTTTTATCCCTCTAGGAAGTCATAATAAACTGCAGTATTTTATCAATGATTTAGATGTTGAAAATATTTCAATCAGAATGATCGATGATGAAGATTTCGATACAAAAATACTTTATGAAAAGATTAATACTATTTTACAAAATTTGAAAAAAATAAAAAAACAACTTAAAACGTCCGTAAGTCAAAAAACCAAAATGATAGATAATTATAACAATAAAATTGTAAAAATATTTGCTGGTAAACCTTAAGTTTGATTGAATTTCTTGTTTTTAGATACACTATAATAAAGAGCATATATTAGAAATACGTGTTGATAAAATATTCTGTCCACAGTCAGTGATAAAAATATTAGGCCAAGATTTATGCTTATAAAAGATAAATAGAAAAGCTTTAGTTGAACATTTTTACTTTTTCTGGCTTTTAAAAAATCTTTGAAAGATTTAAAAAATATATAACATATAAGAAATGAATAACTAATGAATGCAAATATGCCATGCTCAGCAAAAACTTTTAAAAAAGTATTATGTGCATCTCTAGGTTTAAATAAATCTTCTGTGATACCATAATCTAATACGTGGTGTTGGAACTGTTGTGGCCCTACACCTAACAAGATATTATCTTTGATCATTTCTATGCCATTGATGTAAATATGAAGTCTCATACTCATTGAATATTCATAGCTTTCGATTGGCCTTACAAGAGTCAATAACCGGTTTACAATGATTTCTACTTTAAATATGTCAAGGTAATTGATTACAAATAACAGAACAGAGAAAAGTAAAATAATTAGTAAAATAAATATAAACTTTTTAAATAAATTTATATTTGAAAAAAATAAATATAATAAAATATAAGTAAAAATTGTTAGTACTAGACTTAATTGACCTCCACGAGAAAAAGAACCTATTGTTGCAGCCAATGAAATAATTAGAATTACCAATAATGTAAATTTTAGAAGCCAGCTTTTTTTATTTAAAAATAAATAAAAAATAAAAGATGACATTATTAATGCAAATTCGCCCACAGCATAATTTGTTGTAAATAAACCAGCATTTTTTGTATTCCAAAAATCATACATTGTGTCTGCTTTATAATATTGGCCAATAAAGATATATTCATACCAGTAACTCAGCATTCCAGCTAAACCACCAAAAATAATAAGAAGTAAAATATTTTCAATTTCATTAAAGTTCTTTATTCGAAGTAATAACAAAAGAATTATCGAAAATGAAATACAAGTTTTAATATAACTAAATAGTTTCAATGATCCTCTTGCGTCTATTTCTCCAACAATAAAGGATGCTAAAATAATTGTACTTAAGCAAATAAATAATAGGAATAAAATTGGTAATATATCGTAAGGAATTTTGGTATTAAAAATATAAAATAATACACTCCCATAAATCAATATATCTGTAATTGATAAGTATGCCACACCTATATAAACTTCAGGGTAGTGATGAAATGCTAATGAGAAAAAAATAGAATAAAGTAGGTATAATTCAAAATTTTTTAAAATCATTTTACTAAACCTTATTAATATAGTAATAGCATAATATTATACATAAAATAAGTTTTTGATCACAAAATAATAAATACAAGAAATTTAATGGAAATAATTTGTATAATACCTGCTAGAAAAAATTCTAAAAGAATTAAAAATAAAAATATAATTAATTTTAAAGGTAAGCCTCTAATTTGTCATGCCATATCTAAAGCGAAGAAATGCAAAGAAATTAAAAAAGTTTATGTATCCACTGACTCTCAAAAGATTGCGAAAATTGCGAGCATAAGTGGTGCTGACGTCCCTTTTCTAAGGCCTCGTCATCTTTCAAATGATAACGTTCATTCAAGTAAAGTTATTTTACACCACCTAAAGAAAATTTATAGCAATTCTGAAATAAACGATATTGGTGTAATAATGCTTTTACCTACCTCTCCATTAATCAAAGTCTCGTCAATCAAAAAATGTATTCAGTTGTTTCGCAAGAATCCGAATAGTTCAGTTATTGCAGTAAATAAATTAACAAAGAATTTATCAAGTATAAGAAGAATAAAGAATGGCAAGTTAATGCCAGTCATAAAGACCACTAATTTTAATGTTCAAACGCAATCAGAAAATAATTATTTAGTAAGTGGCTCAATTTATATTTCATCAAAGAAGAATTTAGAATATCATAAAAGCTTTCATACAAATAATGTTTTGCCATATGTTATAAGCGAAGAAGAGTCTATTGATATAAATTCAAAATATGACTTTAAAGTTGCAGAAGCAATATAGTTAAATATGAATAATTTTTTTAATATAAATAACAAGGTAATAATGATTACTGGAGCGGGTGGATTACTTGGCTCACAATATACAAAAGACTTAATATCTTGTGGAGCAATAATTGTCGCTATTGATAACAATATTAGAAAACTAACTAAACTAAAAAAAGAAATAGACAATGATAGATTATTAACGATAAGTGGAGATATTACAAAAGATAATGATTGGAAAAAAATTGTTAGTTTTACAATAACAAAATATAAAAAAATTGATGTTTTAATTAATAATGCAGAGATTAATCCCCCATTTAAAAAAAAAGGCGTAAATAATTATAAAGATATCTTTAATATATCGGAGAAAGAAATAACTGAAAGCTATAAAGTTTCTATACTTGGAATGTTTTTAGGATGTAAGCATATATCCAAAATAATGATTAAGAAAAAAAGAGGCAGTATTATAAATATTGCATCAGACCTATCAGTCATAGCACCAGATCACAGACTGTATAATAAAGATGATACTTTTGATTTTACTAAGCCAATTTATTATTCCATTAACAAACATGCTGTAGTTGGCCTAACAAAGTATCTTGCAACTTATTTATGTAAATTCAATATACGTGTAAATGCAATATCACCTGGAAGTGTTGATAACGAGCAAGGGAAAGAATTCAAAAATAAAATCAAGAAATTAATTCCTTTGAATAGAATGGCTAGTAAAAATGAGTTTTCATCATCTATTATTTTTCTTTCCTCTGATACATCTAGTTACATGACCGGACACAACCTCATTATAGATGGTGGAAGATCAACATGGTAAAAACAGTCCTAATCGTTGGATTAGGTTCAATTGGCCAGAGGTATGCCAGATTGCTAAGAGAAATTTATGGCAATAAAATAAATATCATTGCACTGAGAACGAGAGGTTTAAAATTTTCAATTAATGAAGATTTTACTATTAATAAAGATATGAGTCCTGAGAAGAAATATAACATAATTTCATTTTCAAGGATTAATGAACTTGTTAAAAACTCAAAAATCAGCCATGCAATCATTTGCAGCCCACCAAATAAACATATAAGCGATGTGATAAAAATTTTGAAATTTTGCAAGCCAAAAATTCTTATTGAAAAACCTATATCACATAAAAGTAGTGAAATAAAAAAAATAGTAGATAAATACAAATCACATAGTAAAAATATATATATTAGCCAGCAATTACGTTACAGTCCTCTGATTAGTAAAATAAAGAAGCTATTGAATAATAGAGTATTTGGAAAAATATCTTACGCCTCCTTTATATTCTCAGAGTATTTGCCTCTTATGCACCCATATGAAGACTATTTAAAAAGCCATGCATCAATAAAAAGAAAAGGTGGAGGAGTAGTTCTTAATCTTAATCATGATATAGATATAATGTTCTATCTGTTTGGAATGCCAAGTGCAGTGGTAGGTATGGAAAATAAAAATAATATTTTGAATATTGACTGTGAAGAAAGTGTTAATTTAATTTACAAATATAAAAAAAGAAATAATGATTTCAATTGTAGAGTCGATCTAGATTTTATAGGTAAACCAACAAAAAGAGAATGGAAAATCATTGGTGAGAAAGGAAGTATAACTATAGATTTAATATCAAGTACCTATCATTTATTAACTCATAATAAAGGAAAAATCTTAGTTAATGACAAAAATAAAATTAGATTTGAGAGAAATGATTTATTTAAATTCCAAATTAAACAATTACTTGGTAAAAGTTCAAAAAAACTAGTTACTTTTAAGGAAGCTCATCAAGTTTTTAATGTCTGTAAAGCAAGTAAAAATTCTTTAGAAAAAAATAAAATGGTTAATATTTTACCAAACAAATAAATATGCACCTTTATGTAAGTTATAATAATGACTTCGGAGGGGGCCATAAAATGCTTCTATCTTGGTTAGAAGAATCCAAAAATAAAGGTATCGATACTCTTACGATGATTAGGCCGAAGAGTAAAATTAAAGAATATTTGAAATTAAAAAAATATAATTTTTTAGAAATAGAATTAGGAGAAATAAATAAGCGCAAAAGTTTAATATATAATATTTTTGTAAGAATAATAAGTGCATTTAAAATTTATAAAAGTATTAAAGATAAAAATATTAAAATTATTCATGCAGTTGATACATTTTCATATATATCAATATTATTGCCAGCTTTATTTTTGAGAAAAAAAGTGATTTGGACAATACAAGATAATGTACACATAAACAAGGTGCTAAGATTTTTACTTTCATTATTTTGTAATAAAATTACATTGTGTGCAAATGTATTAATGAAAGAATTTGTCTTTTTTAATAAAAAAAAAATTGAAATAATTACAAATGGGGTAAAAATAAATCATTCGAAAATTGATTCCATTGAAAACAAGACGAAGGACTTAGAAATAAAAACTTTAATCAGATTAGGATTTATTGGAAGGTTAGACAAAAATAAAAATGTAGAACAAATAATTAAAGCAGTAAATTTACTTTATTGTGAAGATTATAATTTAGAACTTTATATTGTTGGAAGTGGTGAAGAAGAAGAAGCGCTTAAATCTCTTGTAAATAAGCTTGGGATGGAGAGCTTTGTAAAATTTTATGGTTGGGTTGAGGATACAACAATATTCTATAATAAAATTAATATCTTTATTCAAGTTTCAAAATCAGAGGCATTCTCTCTTTCAATACTAGAAGCACTTCATTATGGGCTTCCATGCATTACAACAGATGTGGGCGACAATAAAATAATGGTAGAAGATAATTTTAATGGCTTTATAACCAAATTGAATGACTCAAATGATACTGCTGATAAAATAAAACTGTTGTATAATAATAGAGATTTACTTAAAAAAAGCAGTATAAACTCTCTAGAAAAAAGTAAATACTTTAAATACGAAAAAATGATAGATAAGTATTTCAGCCTCTATAATAGATTATAATATGCAAAAAAAAATTGAATTATCAATTCTCATTCTTACATGGAACTCTCTTCACCATTTAAAAAACTGTCTCTCATCAATTTTTGATAATCTTCCATCCTGTGATTATGAAATTATACTTGTAGACAATAACTCGTCTGACTGCTCATGTAAATTTGTTGAAGATAATTATCCTAGTATAAAGATTATTAAGAATTCTCAGAATTTTGGAGTTGGGCCTGGAAGAAATATTGGCTTTAGAGAATGTCAAGGTGAATATATTTTTAGTATTGATGTAGATACAAGAATTAATAAGTCAACTATACCTGAGCTGCTGAAGTATATGAAATCAGATAATAACATAGGGATAAGTGGCTCAAAACTGTATTATGAAAATGGAAATCTTTTAATGAGCTGCAGACCGTTTCCCACAATTCAATCTAAATTTGCCAGAAGGTTTCCTATAAAATCTGTCAGAAATAAATTTATACATTCCGCTCATTATCAAAAATACGATTATACTAGTCCTAGATTTGTTGGCTATGTAATTGGAGCTTGTCAAATGATTAAAAGTGAAGTCATCGAAAAACTAAATGGATATGATGAAAGGTGGTTTTATGGACCTGAAGATTTTGATTTTTGTTTAAGAGCCTGGAATTGTGGTTATAAAGTACTATATGTTCCTTCATCAACAATGATACATATTGATCAAAGAATAACTACTAAATATAGAAATATATTTACTAAGCAAACACTGAGTAACATATTGGGAACATTTACTTTTTTTATCAAACATAAGTATCTATTCAATCAACCCCGGCCTGAAATTAACCATGTATTTAACAATAATATTAGTTGATGCGACAATTTATATAATGCAAATTTATTTTGAAACATTAAATATTTAAATATGAAAGTTGAATTTGTTAACCATGCTTCAGTTATTATTAGTTCTAATGAAACTAAGATATTTTGTGATCCCTGGATAGATGGAAGTATATTTAATGAAGGATGGGACCACATCATTAAGACTAAATTTAATAAAGATAGATTTAAAGAAATAAGCTACATCTGGTTTTCCCATGAACATCCTGATCATTTCTCAACAAGTACTCTTAAATCAGTCGATGAGAATATAAGGTCATCTATCACAGTTCTTTATCAAACAACAAAAGATAAAAAAGTACTAAATTTTTGTAAAAGTCTTGGGTATCAAATATTTGAACTCCCAAATATGAAAAGAGTTAAATTAAATAAAGATTTTGAAATAATTTGTGGGAAGTCTGGATTTTATGACTCTTGGTTATTCTTAAAGGATGATAAGCACTCATTAATGAATCTTAATGACTGTCATGTAGATTCAAAAAGTGATGCAATAAATATTAATAAAAAAATAAATAATCAAAAGATAAACGTATTATTATCACAGTTTTCATATGCTGCATGGAGAGGCAATAAAGAAGATAGTTTGCTGCGCAAGGATGAGGCAGAAAATAAATTAAATATTTTAAAAAATCAAATTGACATTTTACAGCCAGATAGCTTCATTCCCTTTGCAAGCTATATATATTTTTCACATGTCGAAAATAAATATCTTAATGATCAAATAAATAAGTCATATGAATTGGTCAACTTATATGAAAATACAAAAACCATTTTAATGTACCCAGGAGACATTTGGGAAATGAATAATGATTTCTCAAGTAATGAAAATATCTACAAATACGAAGAAGCTTATAAAATGATTAATGATCTTAATTATAAAGTATCCAGCACAATAGAATATGAACAATTAAAAAATATCGCAACTGAATACACTAAGAGAATTAGAAATAATAATAATAGACTTATTTTGAATTTATTAAGTAACATGCCATTT
>MDSV01189745.1_pt1 | contig 11111 bp, 16 predicted proteins | sample 810851 | NCBI WGS metagenome assembly MDSV01 (sample SAMN05326640, study PRJNA326480) | marine metagenome | isolation source: seawater | place: Atlantic Ocean: North East | collected 2012 | reverse complement strand
GAAACAGGCTGTCCTATGTTACTTAATACAAGTTTAAACATAAAAGGACAACCTATTGTGAACGATGAAGAAGATGCTAAAGCCTTTGCCAAACATTATGGGGTAAAGGTACATGTCCGAGATTAACTGGCACAAAATCCAACGCAAATTAGAAGGCAGATGTCATATGTGTGGGGGAGAACTTCCTAAACATATAGGTGTTTGTTCTGTCTTTGGCGAAGAGATGATGAAGAAATATCAAAACATAGATAAACAAATAGATGAAGTAGAAGATGCCGTTAAATATATTTTAGAGAGAAACAAACATGTTTGATATATTTTACATAGGCAATAACGATATTTTAGAAAGAGATTTTCCTTTTGCTAAAAAAGTATCTGACCACGATGAGATAAAACCAAATACTAAGATGTATTGGGTAATAGATCCAAATATAGAAGTAACTGATACAGAAGTATTTGAATATAGACCTGAAAGTTATGATATGGGATTTACTCATGTATGGAAATGGGACGGTAGCAACTACGGTGGAGTAACATTATTACCTAAATCTAAATCAGAAGGCACAAAAGAAATTAATAAAGTTGTATGTAAAAAGTCTTTTGATAAACTTAATACTAAAACTCCAGGCAAATATTTTGACAAAAATCCTTATGCAAGTCATGTTTGGTGTATAGACAAAGAGTATAAATTAGATCAGGATATTAACTGGGCACCAAGTAATTTTGAACCTGACTTTATACATAGTTTTCATTTACGTGGTCAATTAGAACATAAGTATCCTGCTGAAGAAGGCGGAATAAAACTATATCCTCGTAATTGGAAGTCTGCAGACATAAAATATCACACATATTTAGACGCAAATGTTACATATCCTATACTTTATGTAAAAGACGTAAACGACAGTAAACAAAGAGATGTTTTAGAGGAAGACTATGTTTGGTTAATAGATTATAGATATAAAATAAATGTTAAAACTGTAGACTGGGTACCTAATCCTTTTGAAAAAGACTACATACATTGCTTTAAAATGCCGTATCAACTTACAGAAGAATACCCACTTGCAATGGGAGGAATAAAACTTGTTCCTAAAAATTGGAGGGAAGCAGATCTTAAAATACATCCTGCTTGTCCTATAGAAGATGAAAACTATGATGTGTTTTATATAGATGATGACGAGTTTACACCAGAGAATTATGAAGAATATGCTAGAAGATCTAAAACAGATTGGTTTTGGATTGTAGATCGAGAGTTAGATTTTAATGGAAAACTTTTATTTGTTCCTGGCCAACATGAACTTGATTACATACATGTATTTAAAATACCTGGCCACTTGGAAGAAAGATATCCAGAAGATAATATAGATGCTTGGGATAATAGATGCGGTGGTATTAGACTAATTCATAAGAATTTTGACTTTACTAAACACAAATATCAACATAATGTATGTCCTGTAAGATTTGATGTATTTTATACAGACAACTTAAATAATTACGAAACTTTTAGTAAGAAAAGTAGGACTAAAATGTTTTGGTTAATAGATCAAGAACATGAAATAGATAATGTTTTTAATTATGTGCCTCATAGATACGACCAAAAGACAATACATATATTTAAAATACCAAATCAATTAGGTCACAAGTATCCTAAAAGTGTAACCAATGTAAGTGATAATAGATGTGGTGGAGTTAAATTAGTACCTGTAAAACGTAACGAAGAAGTAAAATATATAAAACAAAGTCCTACAGGTTACAAACAATATCCTATTATATATGTTGAAGATGTAGACAATTATGAGATTGTTACGCAAAATTGTTGGCTAATAGATAAAGAATATCAATTTGATGAAGAAGTAGATTGGACACCACCTGATTTCCAAAAGAATATGATACACACATTCCATTTAGGTGATCAGTTACAACATAAGTATCCTGAAGAGATAGGTGGCATACGTTGGGTTCCTAAAAACCATAAAGATGCAGAAGTAGTAATACATAATATTGCACCATTTAAAGACTTAGAATTTGAAAAGTTTAGTACTATGGAAGAAGGACAATTAAAAAGTAAAAATAATTTCTTTTGGGTCGTAGACGAAGATGTAGATGTTTTAGAAAACTTTGATTTTGATTTTATACCAGATACTTGGGACGAAGGAAAGACTCATGTATGGCAAAAACTTAATCCTATAACTAATAGACAGTACGATTATGGCGGTGTAACACTATATCCTAAAGTACCTCAAACTAAAGGCAGGCCTAAATATATTAGAGAACCTTCTTGTACACAAAAGGAATATCCAGTGTATAAGTTACAGCCTGATGACTATAAAGACGGTTTACAGAGCATCTATGAGCGTCTAGCAGGGCAATCTAACGCAAATATGTACTGGGTAATAGATGCTTTTACAGTATTAGAACCCGATTTTAAGTTCGATTATTACCCTACACAATGGGATAAAAAGAACGTACATGTATTTTTAAATGAAGATAATGAATACAATAACGTAAGATTAATACCAAAAGAAACATTTTTAAATAAAGAATATACAGACAAAGAAGTAACTAACAACACATTTGAACACTTAAAAGAAATAAATACTATTGCGAGTTTACGCCCACAGTGGCCAGTTATCCACTTGCAAAGTTTAGAAAAGAACGAGTTTATAAACGCGACAAAAGACATAACAGAACCTTTTGTTTGGACTATAGACCCAGATGTTAAAGTGGATCAAGGGTTACTTGACCGTGGATTTATGCCTGTAGTAACAAACATGCATAAGGTACATGCTTGGCAAAAACTTAATGGTATTACAAATAAAGTACATGCATACGGTGGAGTTAGACTATGGCCCACTGGAAAAGATTATTCAGATCTAAAATCAGACGATTTAAAATTAAATAGGATTAAAAATATACAATACGTTAAGGAAGTAGGTTCGTCTACGATTCCTTTTGATGTTGTGTATCTAAGTTATAAAGAACCTTTTGCAGATAAAGGATTTATAAAGTTACAAGACCATTTAAGAAGCAAATCTAATATAGGTTTGATATGGATCAGAGGTGTAGAAGGAATATTTGAGGCACACAAAACAGCATCACAAAGAGTTAATAGTAAAATGTTTTGGGTAGTAGATGCCGATGCAATTATAGACAAAGACTTTAATTTTGACTATGTACCAGATGTGTATGATGAAGAAGTTGTACATGTTTGGGCTAGTAAAAATCCAATTAATGGATTAGAATATGGTTATGGAGGAGTAAAATTATTTCCAACAGAAATGGTTAGCAATGCAACTAGTTGGGGATTAGATTTTACAACAGGACTAAGTAGCAGATTTAAATCAATGCCGCAAGTTAGTTGTATAACTAAATTTAATACAGATGGCTTTAGTGCATGGAGAAGTGCATTTAGAGAATGTGTTAAACTTACGTTAAATAACGATGCAGAAAGCAAAGAAAGATTGAACACTTGGTTGCAAACCCAGGGGGATGAGCCCTTTACTGTAGAAGCAGTAAAGGGTTCCGTTGAGGGTAATAAATTTGCAATAGCAAATAAAGATAACTTAAAAGAGTTAGATAAAATAAACGATTACGGTTGGTTAAATGAGCAATATAATAAATCTAAATAGTTGGGACGAAGTAGAACACTATATAGATAATAGTTATCTACATATTCCGCCCAGTTACTTTGAAAGAGCAGTAATGGATAGACGTTATCCTCGTGATGCTTTTAGTAAAGGACAATTAGCAAGTAAAAGTTGGTTACTGGAAGAGTTAAGCAATATAAAAGACTTACCAGAAGATATGACTATTGCTATATTAGGATGTTGGATAGGTGCTATTGTGGAGCCTTTATTAATATCCACTATGCAAATTGAACGTATATATGGATTAGATATAGATGCACAAAGTATAGAACTAGCAGAAAAGTTTAATCAAAAGCATGTTGCAAACAGTTGGAAGTTTAAAGGTGTAGTTACAGATGTAAGTATATTAGACTGTAATCATATGGAATTTGAGACAGGTGGGGAACTTATTAAAGTATCACCAGAATGTATAATTAATACTAGTTGTGAACATATGGGCACTGAATGGTTTGAGTCTGCAGGTAGCGACCAGTTAATTGTTATGCAAACAAACAATTCGCCAGATTTCGAGGGTCACATAAACCCTGTGGCAAGTTTAAAAGAAATGCAAACACTCTATCCACTAAGAAAATCAATGTATTCTGGTCAGTTAAAGACGCCAAGTTATACACGATTTATGCAAATTGGATACAAATAATGGTGGGCCTACTAGGACTTGAACCTAGAATCTACCGATTATGAGTCGGTTGCATTGACCAATTATGCTATAGGCCCTATTTGGCCTCCCAGGCAGGATTCGAACCTGCGACCCACGGCTTAGAAGGCCGTTGCTCTATCCTGCTGAGCTACTGGGAGGTTATAAAAAAGAAATCCGCTTTCTAGGACATACTATACTAACGGATCGTTCAACTAGGCATTCGCCATATTGTAGGCCCTCTGCTTCTTAGGTTTTTATACCGCCTTCAAAGTCATATCCTACTGGTTCTTTAAGAAAAAAGTGCCCAGTTTAACTGGGCACTCACCTTGTACGTTCTTTAGGTAGGGAGTAACATAGGTAGGCGCACAAGGGTTTTTAACTATACAATATATTTAATATACCTCTTACTAAATGTATCTCTAAGTTCTTTGTCTAGATCAGTTCTAACATTAAACTTAATATTGTAGTCCTTCATTACAGTTCTAAATAAGAACACAACCATTTCAGGTTCAAAGTTATCAAAACTAAACCTAATTGTATTATTAAGACCTTCCCTAAAAGTCTTATCAATACCTACGTCTGTGTACATTTCATTTAGTTCGTAAGCAAGACCTACTACCAAACTGTATTTTGCACTAAGTTCAGATGCTACCTTGTTATCAAGTTTTTTAGCATTGCCCTTAATTACTTCTTCGGGATTGGGGAGATGTTTAGCAACTTTACGATGCTCAACAAATTTGATTGCCATCCCCTCTCCAATTGCACCGGCAATCTCAGCCTTTTGTTCAAAGTTATCAGCATCATCAAAACCAGGTGCTTCTAACATCTCACTTACAAATGTCCAACTTCTTGGTGTTGCAAAAGATTGTGAACTACTTTTTGCATCAAAGTCAAATAAATCACCTTTACTGTAAGTTAAGTAACCTACAACATCAGGGTGTACAGCATTATTAACTGCCCATTGTTGCCAATCGTCAAAGTTAATATCCATATTAATGTGTCTAAACCTGTTAGCCAACGGTGCTGGCATTCTGTAAGTAACACCTCTATCAGTCTCTCTATTACCTGCCGCAACAATTCTTACATTGTCTGGAAGTATATACTGACCAATACGTCTGTTAAGTACCAACTGGTAAGCCGCCGCCTGTACACTTGGTGGTGCAGAGTTGAGCTCATCTAAGAACAATACAACGGTGTCATAGTTAGAAGCGAACTCCTGACTAGGTAAGTCACTAGGTGGTGACCATTCCATCGTATTTGTCTCTGGGTTACGGAACGGATAACCTCTTAGATCGGTCGGTTCCAATAATGCTAGTCTTAGATCTATTGTTACAGCATTACCTAGGTCTCCGCTTTGTACAATACCATCAACTAGCTCTGATTTACCAATACCTGGTGCTCCCCAGATAAAAATTGGTCTGTTTACATGCATCGCTCGTAAAATTATTGGTTTTACTGAACTTGCTCTTACTTTTAATGTATCCATATTAGTTACTCCTTAATTTAACCTATACATATAGTATAACAGAAAATTAGATGTTGTCAACCTTTTTTTCAAAAAGATTAAAGAAAACTTCTAACGCCTCTTCACGGGAGTAAGGCTTGTCGCCCCAAGCAACTCTTTCATCAGAATTTAACATATACCATTCAGAAAAGTTACTTTCGACACTAACTGAATCATTGTATTTAAATATGTGTGTTGGATTTGCTATTGGCATATTTTTACCTATTTCCCATTTAATATACAAGTATTATAGCAGAAGAATAGGTATTTGTCAAATGAAATCTGTAAAATCTTCTATACTATTTCCATTCATACGATACCATGCGGCATCTTCTTGACTGTATAAAACCATTTTTCTTTTAGTGAAATAGTAAGGCCATTGCATATGATTATCTAATGCAAGATACATTTTAGGTGTTGGAATAATATCATGACTAAAGTCATAAGAGTCGTATTGTCTTTTTAAAAGTTCATTACCTAAGTAGGTAAGTTTGAGTCCTTTGGTTTCCTTATTGGATACCCTGTAATTACTAAAAATTTTGTAACCAAGTTGATCTTTATTGAATCCTATAAATTTAAGGTAAAATTTAGATGTTTTTTCAAAGCCTGGGCGTCTAGATTGACTAGGTAACAGACCCTCTCTAATAGTAGTAATAATATCTTTTATGATCTTATTCTGTAACTGATTAGTCCTTGAGGTCATCTTCAGTTACCACTTCACCTTGTGTAAGTTTAACAACTTTAAACTCATCTGTAGAGAAGATTTTATTTAATCTTTCTGCAAGGTTGAATGCATGTCCAGAATTACTAAAAGATACTTTTTTGTATTTAGGGCCTGGGTAACTAACTAGTTTGCTTAGTGTTCTTAAATTAATAGGTGAATCCTGAAAGAATACAGAATAGATTGCACTTGCTGATAAAACTTGCTCTGCTTTATATGTTTGCTTATTTACAGATTCTAATAATACTGTTGGCTTTGGCCTGCTCATATATGTATCTCCTAATATACATATATTTATCTAATTTTGCAATTAAAACAGCACTTAATATTATTTTTTGCTTTCAGAAACAAGTGCCGCGAACTCAGTAAAGCCACCAATCTTTTCGCCATCAACTATAATTTGTGGGAATGTTCTAGCACCAGGAAACGTTTCCATAAGTGTTTCTCTATCAAAATCCTCATCTAACATTTTGTATGTTAGTTCATGTCCTTCTCTTTCTGCTAATGCTTTTGCTTGTACACAGAAAGGGCATTGTGGTTTGCTATAAATTTCTACTTTCATTATTCTGTTTTTATCCTAGGTGTTAAGTCACATGTTGATTGTATTTCCATACCATTAACTTCTGTATCAAACTCTACTTCCATACCGCCAGTTAATTCTGCTGGAGCAGATGGACTAGTAACATGATGACGTTTTAGATATATGTTTGACTTACCAGCAGAAACAATTCCGTATTGTCGTCTGCTATTCCAAAAATTAAGTGTACCCGTGTTCATGCTTTTATTTATTTAATTTATGTAATAGTTGCTTTTAATTTGGATATAATTAGATCTAATTTATTCTCAAAAGTTATTACTAATGTTTGGTCTTTGTACCAATCCTCTTGTGCATAATTCATATTTTTATGTGGGACAAAATGCCAACCCCACTTTCCTTTTGTACTATCTCTTATAGTCTGGACAGCAGTTAAAGGCAAAGCATTTGTATGAGTTACCCATTGATGTTTAAAAATTTTATTGTAACCGCAATCTTCTGGAAGTTTGGTATCCAGATCAGACATTAGAAGATAGACGTCTTTCTTTGTTAAGACGTTTAAGTTCTTGTCTACAATCTACTTCTGTCTTAAAAGGTCCTGAGTAACCGTAATTAGTTAATGTAGAATATTTAGGACCGTGACTTCTTTTCCAACCTTTTTCAAAGTTGATACAATACCAACCTGCCGCATAGTAAACATCACTATCAGGTGTTTTTGTATATAAAGGAATATCACTATTGTAATCAGAATGTGTTGGATCTAACGGGTAAGGTGTTTCGTAATCAATTAAATGTCCTTTAATATAAAAAGAATCACTAATAGTAGTATTATCTGTAATTTGCTCTTTAAATAAATTAACATTACCAAAGTGTTCAACAACATCAGTTGCATCTTCAAAACCTAAAAACTCTTTTCCAGTAATATAAAAATAATGTTCTTGTACATCTTTATTTAAAATACCTAACTTATTCTTGCCTTGTCTTACAAGCCAAGCGACATCACTAATCTGCTGTAGTTGTGTTTTAGTTTTCTTATTAGCCTTTACCATGCTCTATTCTCCTTATTTCCGTAATCCTCATCTTTGCCTACAACTTGTCCATTTATACTATAAAGTTGTTTGTTAGGTGTTCCTTTTTCATTTTTAAATTCTTCTGGACATACATCTTGCCTCATGGATCTATAAACAGTTAAGTGATCAGGCGTAGTGTAAATCCAATGTGGATCTGCTGGCCAGTCCATAGTTATACGTTTAATTGCTTTATCCAACTTGTCCATTTAAAAACTCTGCATAGTCACCTGGGTTCTGTGACATTCTTTCTAAATTCCATTTAGCACAAAACTTCATAAAATAAACACCTACTTGCTGTTTAGTGTCTTGCTTTTTTGCTTCTTCTATAATTGCTTTACTTTCTTCTTTAACTTCATCAGGTTGCATTGTAAGATCAATAAGTATTTTATTACGTTCAAAGTCATCTCTAACTCTATGCTCTTGTTCCTCATGATCTACCCAACGTTGTAACATAAAGTTATTAAAATTATAACCGCCTGTATGTCTATCTTCATATGCCTCTGTGATGCCTGTCTTGTTCTTAGTGCCCTTTAGTCTTGCACCTGGATATGCACTAAACACATTGTCTGCACTATCACCTCTAACACACTTCTCAAACAATACCCATTCAGGAACAACTGGAGTTTTAACTTCATTAGTCTTTTTATCTATTACCCATTCACCTGTCTTAGCATTTTTAAAGCCTTCTAGACTAACTATTTGATCTGTAGTACCGTTATATTGGGTCACATTAGGTGCTAAGAGCTGATAAAAGTCACTATCAGTACTAACAATAACATGATTATCATCAGGGTGTTGTTGTATCCATGTAGCAATTAAGTCATCTGCTTCTGCATTAGGTTGTTGTATTACACTACAATTAGTACGTTTGTCTAAAAACTCTGTGAGGTCATTGTAAGATTCAAAAAACAATTCATCATCTTCTTGTTCTTTAACACTTCTCTTGTCCATTGTAACTTTACGATTTGCTTTATATGGAGTATAGAAGTCTTTACGCCATGAACGACCTTCTAAACACATTACAACATGATCACCATCAAAGTCACGCCATACTTTCTTTATGCTGTTAAACATAATATGCATAGCCATACCAACTCTCATGTCGATATCTTTTCCGCCTCCAACATGCTTTGCTCTAAAGAACATGTTAAGCGAATCTACAAGTATATAAGTTTTAGCCATAATTTATTATAACACCTATTTTTTTAATTGTCAAGATTTAAATCGTCGTTTATTATTGCATCAAAGGGAGATTCTTTTAAGTTAGTTTCCCTTGCTTCTTCAAAGTTTCTTTTAAGGTCGTATGTAAGGTATTTGGCAAAGTTGGTTAGAATGAAATCTATTTCTCTTGGTTCCATATCCTCTATTGCTTGATCAACAGTAGCACCAATTTGTGTTACTAAAAGTGCAAGTTTATTCTTCGCTTTCTGATCCAAAGTTTGTTGCGATGACATCTACATCTCCTTCTTGTTGCATACCATAGTCCTGATCTGCTATTTCTTGTATTAGGACAGTTCTACACACATCATTAAACCATTTATTTACGATTGCTTCATCATCTTTGCCTTCGTAACCATTATTATGTAAAAACTCTACAAACTTATCGTTCCAATCAAGTTCCATATATCCTGCTTTAGCATTTTCTGGATTAACATCTAGTTTAAGAACATTTACATATGGTTCATCTTTTATTTCTGCAACTTGCTTTTCATATTCTGAAATACCAATTTTACCATTTTTATAATCTACTTCTAATTCAGCAAGTGATTTATCTTCTGGTGTATCAGCATCTAGAGCCGCCAATACTTTTTCTAGTTCTTCGCCCTCATAGTAATATTCTGCTTCTGCTATTGCTCGAGACTTACCTTTAAGTCCCCAACTAGCAGGCATCATACTAAAAGGTAATTTAGTTTTCTTCGACATTTTCTTCCTCCTCAATGACTTCATAGATATCTTTTATTGTACAGGGCATACCTGCTTTACCAAAACTAATTGGTATAAAGGTATCGCCCCTTCTTAATGTAACTGTATATTTGCTTAAAGAACCAAAACTTTTAAATCCTAAGTTATTTGCAAATGCCAGCTCAAAACAATTATTATAAAAATGTACTTCTACAGATTTTTTCTTTAACTTTAAAGTTAATGTATTATTTTCTCTATTATAAGAACTTCCTCTAATATCATTTACTCTAATTCCATCTATTTTAGTATCTGATTTATAAATTGCATGACCATCAAATGTGTATCCTACAACTTCATCTTCCGCTCTTGTTTCATATGCTACTAGCATAAAAAACATTACCATTGCCGTAATTAATAACGGGCTCATATTTTTTATAAAGTTTTTATCGTGTTCATTCATATTACTTTCCTATAGCATTACCATATATATGTACATGGACTCTGCTTGTATAATTGTAGCCACGTTGTATTGCCTCATCGGCTATTGTGGCTTCTGTTTGTATTAAGCCTTCAAAAGTCCCGCCAACTCCCATAATCCATACAGGAAAGTCGCAACCGGCTTCTCTAAATAATTTTGTATTCTCTTCTACCTCTCTCCAACTTTCATCTGTACCATTTACTACAAATTTAAGTTGTCCATGCGGACTAACTTCTGCATATCTACCAATTACTTCAGGCTTAATTGCCTTCTTGCTTTTTTCACCAGCAGTTGCCCACAGTTTAGGACTTAGGCTCCAATACCATTCTCTACCGTCTGCCCAACGAGAATACTCACGTTGTATCCATTCAGCAAACTCATCTGTGATAGGCTTAGTACCATTTGTTTCTACAGTAACATTCATAGGCTGATTCTTTCTACGTTTGAACTCTTCTATAATGTTAATCATACCTGGTTGTGTGTTCTTTAACATTGGCTCGCCGCCTGTGAATACCATATGTGCAGACTGCCCTGTAAGAGGATGTACAAATTGGGAGTGCGGCAGAAGAGCTGTAAGTTCGTCTACTGCCTCCTCCACCGTCTTATCTGTTATTAAGTGT
>MDSV01159866.1_pt1 | contig 11111 bp, 7 predicted proteins | sample 810851 | NCBI WGS metagenome assembly MDSV01 (sample SAMN05326640, study PRJNA326480) | marine metagenome | isolation source: seawater | place: Atlantic Ocean: North East | collected 2012 | reverse complement strand
TAACAGTTGTTGCCGGCAAGAACGCTGCACCGCACGCAGCCGCTATCCTGTCAATTTTGAAAACTGAGCCTGAACTATTTAGTGAAATTTGGGCAGTCAACTACAAGTCTGAACGGCGTTGGGATGTACATCTAAAAAACGGAATGGAGGTACGCTTGCCAGAAATTGATCCGGTATCAGCGTGGTCCCGTCTGGCTATGATTGACCGAAAAAAAGCTATTACAGATCGTGATCTGGCGGTCATTGATTTGCGTGTTCCACGGCAGCTTGTAGTTGAACCAAATATTCCGGTCAGAGGGAAAGGAAGCAAAACATGATGTTAAGCAAGACCAAGGCCATTACTCGGCGACCCTTTTCCATTCTGGATATTGGTTCATCCAAAATCTGTTGTATGATTGGTGAGGCTGACGGTGCTGGGGGTGTTCGTCTTCTTGGCCATGGCACACATGCCTCAAATGGTATACGAAGCGGCGAGGTCAGCGATCTTGACGCCTTAAGCTCAGTTATTGGAAAAAGCGTTCAAGCAGCCGAGCGCGATGCTGGTATTTCCATATCATCAGTCACAGTTGTTGCTCCGGGTGGTTCACCATTTTCTAGTATTTGCAAAAAATCTGTTCGCCTCAGTGACGCGGTAGTCAGGCGGCGCGATATGGATCGTCTGATGGCTCGCAATGATGCCGATAATATCCCCGAAAACTATCAACCGATGCATGTTCAAACTTTACAATATAGTCTTGATGATGTGCGCGGTATTGCCGATCCACGTGGCATGCGAGGGACAAATCTTTCGGTTGACTACACCCTCGTTTGCGGGATGCGTACCTCGCTTGCCAACTTTCGGGAAGCGCTAGCATTAAACCATCTCAAAACTGATCGGTTCCTGCATTCTGCCTATGCAAGTGGCCTGGCTTGTCTGACCGTCGAAGAACGCGACCTAGGCAGTGTCATTGTTGATATGGGGGGTGGCACAACATCAATCGCCATATTTATGGAGGGCAAACTCGTTTATGTCGACACAATCAAAATTGGGGGTAACCGCGTCACCACCGATATTGCCCGTGTTCTCTCAACACCGATTGCCGATGCCGAACGTTTGAAAGCCATGGATGGATCAGTTATACCAGCCGAGATCGCCGGCATTGCACCCAACCCACTGAGAGAGGTCGTGAGTCTCGGCCGGAGTGACAACATCACTATCCCAACACTTGGCAGCACGACCGAAATTGCCGGGCAGACGATTGAGCGGAACCTTCTCAGTGCAATCATTCGGCCGCGCATTGAAGAAATCCTTGAACTCCTGCATGGCCGAATGAAGCAGGCACGCATGGAACACACTGCTGGAAGCCGCTACGTATTGACTGGCGGTGCCAGTCAATTAACTGGCCTTTCGGACTTATTTGCCAAACAGGCAAAAAAATCGGTTGGCGTTAGCAAACCGTCGAGTATTTCAGGTATTGACGAGGATAGCTGTGGCGCTGGTTTTTCAGCCAGTATTGGCGCTCTGATCCATATGAGTCGAATTGAAGAAAATGACCCAGCATACAGGCAGACCCGCACCCTGCCAAACGGGCCGATTGAACGCATCGGTGCGTGGCTTCGTGACAATCTTTGATCAAGGAATTCAGTGATGGCCTTATGTTCAAACTTTGTTTCCTGCTGGCAATGCGCCCGGCACCATTTCAGAGTCCAGCCCCTAAACTACGCTGGTCTCATAAGCACAGCGCGCTTGAGGCGGCTAATTTCAATCCAGAACACTTTAATCCAAAATGAAGGGACTCAGCTATGACAATCAACCTTACCGTTCCACAAACAATGCAGGAACTTCGCCCTCGTATCACCGTTGTTGGTGTCGGTGGCGCAGGCTGCAATGCTGTTAACAATATGATCAACGAAAATCTTGAGGGTGTCGATTTCCTAGTTGCTAACACTGACGGACAGGCACTTGCTCATTCGCTCTCTAGTCGCAAAATACAACTTGGTAGTGCAATCACGCAAGGCCTTGGAGCCGGCTCAAAACCGGAAATTGGCCGCGCTGCTGCGGAAGAAAGTCTGCAAGATGTAATGGTTGAATTGGCAGATTGTAATATGATCTTTATTACTGCAGGAATGGGTGGTGGCACAGGCACAGGCGCTGCACCAGTAATTGCCCGTGCAGCGCGTGAACGCGGCATCCTGACTGTTGGTGTAATTACCAAACCATTTGAATTCGAAGGCCAACGCAGGATGAAACAGGCCGAAGATGGTATCGATGAATTACAGGCCTATGTCGACACATTGATCGTCATTCCAAACCAAAACCTATTCAGGTTAGCAAATGAGCGCACTACCTTTGCTGATGCGTTCCATATGGCAGATGCGGTGCTTCATCAGGGTGTTTGTGGGGTAACCGATCTTATGATTAAGCCCGGCCAAATCAATCTTGATTTTGCTGACATTCGAGCCGTCATGGGCGAAATGGGAAAAGCTATGATGGGAACCGGCGAAGCATCTGGTGAAGCACGCGCAACACAAGCAGCTGAAGCCGCGATTAATAACCCGTTGCTGGATGATACCACAATGAAGGGAGCCAATGCTGTCCTAATCAACATTACAGGCGGTCTAGATATGACCCTTTTTGAAGTTGACGAGGCTGCTAATCGAATTCGAAAGGAAGTTGACACAGATGCGACCATCATTTTTGGATCAGCATTTGATGACAAGTTGGATGGTGTAATGCGTGTATCGGTTGTTGCAACCGGGATCAGCAGCAATGGACAAAGTAATAGCCAACCGAGAACCTCTCCAAGAAGGACAGAAGCCACTGCAACACAACCGGGCTTAATTGTACCCAATCCACCAGAGAGTTTTGCTGCCCCAAGCCATGATTTATCAGCAGAACTAGCGGCTGGTTCAACAGCTAATCCAATTACCGATATGTTAGCTAATGTTGGTACAAGCAATCGGGTAACGGCGACATGTGGTGATGGGCAGACTGACATGCCATTAGACTACAACGCACCAACAAAAGATCTCGACAACCAACTCAGTAATGAGATGGCCAGCGCTGCAATTTCCAATATTATTAACACATCCGAGAATAACAGTGGCTCGTCAAGAATTAGGGATCAGGTTAATCAGAACACCTCAACAATATTAACAAAAAGCAATAAACTGGACAGTAAGAATTTAGAGACAAACGCCACGATTGGTGAAGCCCCTCTGATGCCCTTAACTCCAACAGTTGATGAAAAAGAGCCACCAAAAGCCTGTTTCATTCCTGCTGTGACAACTAGCATGCCAGATGAGGAAACAATTCCCGCTGCCGCTGAAAATCCTGTCAGGCGACCATCAAGTTTGATTAATCGTATTTCTGGCTTATGGACAAGTAAGCCAAGTAGCGAACTCGCCCAATCAGTGAACCCCAGCACAGAGGAACCTGCTTTGGATGAGGCTGCAGCAAAAGATCAGATTGCAGTTTCAATTCTTGACTTATCACGGTCTGAAATTGTCAATCAGGATGGAGAAACGAGCCAAAAATCAACCTCAAGTTTTGACGACAATGAGCTTGATATTCCAGCATTTTTACGCCGGCAAGCTAACTAAAACGACAGCAATGGCGTGAAAGCGCCATTGCTACAATCCGTAACCAAATGTGATTTGGAATAAGGCGACCAAACGAGTATGTATTAGTTGTGCCGTTTTAGGAGGCTCGGGTGACCTATGCTATTTGCAAAAAAGAATCATCGAAAATTGACCCCTACTCATTGCTTATTGCCAAAAGTGTTACCACACAGTCGAGAAAGCCGCAGAGGTAGCATGGTAAATACTCTACCTGATAAATCGTTTGTTGAGCAGCCGTTCCAAACAACCGTTCGGCAAAATGCTTACCTCGAAGGGATTGGTATACACTCAGGACGCTTTGTCCGCATGGTAATTTGTCCTGCACCGGCAAACAATGGCATCAAATTTTGTCGTATGGATGTTAGCGGACAATTACAAACTGTCATTGCCCATGCCAGCTATGCAGAACGGGCGCGTTTATGTACACGCATCGTAAATAGCGAAGGCATCACGCTAGAGACCATCGAGCATTTAATGGCGGCATTTGCCGGCATAGGGCTCGATAATGCGGTTATAGAAATTGACGCATCCGAAGCTCCAATTCTTGACGGAAGTAGCCAGCCTATTCTGGACGCTATTAGTAACGCAGGAATTGAAATTCTACCTGCAAAACGTAAGTATATGATTGTTACTAAATCGGTTGAGGTACAGCTTGAGCTGGGGACGTGCGCCCGACTTGACCCTTCAGATCAATTGCAAATTGATGTAAAAATAGAATTTGATGATCACGCTATTGGTACGCAGGCCTACAACTATACGCACAAAGACGGCAGCTTTGCGGCTGAACTTGCCTACGCGCGGACATTCTGCCAACTGCGCGATGTTGAATTAATGCAAAATGCGGGGCTTGCGCTTGGTGGTTCACTTAATAACGCCATTGTTGTTGATAATGGAAATATACTGAACGAAGGTGGATTACGGGTTGAAAGAGAATTTGCCCGCCACAAAGTATTAGACTGTCTTGGCGATTTGTTTTTAATTGGCATGCCAATAAAGGCAAAAATGACTGTTGAACGCCCAGGGCATGCGCTTAGCACAAAGCTTGTGCAAGCACTGCTGAGTGATCCCACTGCCTATGAGATTGTTGAAGCTGGCAGCGAATACAGCCGATCGAGCAGTTTTGCTATGCCAGAGCTTGCCGCTGCCGCTATGGCCTAAATACAGCTTGGAAAACGTTTTGTCTTTGTCCAAAAATCCAGCAGATCAATTTGAAAATTAGTAAATCAAGCTCTGGGCTTATCCTACCCTTTTCAGTAAGCTTTTATCGGGCTATCATGGTTGGACGGAATAAAGAGTACTATCTTTTTGCAAAAACAGATGTCAGCGGAGCCAACTGTGACCATTCAAAAGAAAATTCTATTGTTTGCCGCCTGCAGCCTATTGGTTAGCTGTGCGGCAGATCCTGAAATAGAAGAACAGGTCGAACGAGCAGTAGACGTTTTGTATCACGATGCTTTAAAAACCGCCATTGATGGTGAGCCAAAAGACGCAGCTTCAAAATTTGAGGAAGTCGAACGTCAGCATCCCTATTCCGAACTTGCAACTCGTGCACAAGTTATGGCCGCCTGGTCATTTTACGAGGCCAATCAATACAGCAGCGCAATCGCAGCTCTTGATCGATTTATCGAACTGAACCCGACCGACCCCCTAGTGGACTATGCCTACTACCTGAAAGCATTGTGCTTTTACGAACAGATTGTTGATGTGGAACGTGATGCAGAAATGACCAGGTTGGCTCTAAACGCTTTTGAGGAGTTGGTACGCCGCTTCCCCAAAAGCAACTATGCACGCGATGGCCAGCTAAAAATTGATTTGACAAAGTCTCATCTTGCAGGCAAGGAAATGGCTGTTGGGCGGTTCTATCTTAAACGCGAGCAATACGTTGCAGCATTGCGTCGGTTTGACACCGTGGTTAAGGTTTATGAAACCAGTAATCAAGTGCCTGAAGCTCTATATCGCACGGCTGAGGCTTATTACGCTCTGGGGCTAGCTGATCAATCAGAACGTATCTATCAGGTTGCCAAATATAACTATCCAGGCTCGATCTGGACAGCACGTCTAACCAGTTTGCGTGAAAACCCAGAAAAGCCGGAAACACAGGGGTTGGTTGAGCAGTCTGTAAATTTAATCACCGATATTTTTAATTAACAATGCTTTACAGCCTAACTGTTTCCAACATTTTGCTCATCCAACAAATGACCTTGCAACTTGCACCGGGCTTGACAGTGTTAACAGGTGAAACAGGTGCAGGAAAATCAATTTTACTTGATGCGCTGGGGCTTGCACTTGGAAGCCGTGCTGATTTTGGTCTTATCCGGCAAGGCCATGATCAGGCTCATGTTAGCGCAAGCTTTACCCTTCCAGCTAATCACCCAGCATGGCGGCTTGTTGAAGATGCTGGAATAATACCAGAAGATCAGATGATCCTCCGCCGCCGATTGCAAAGCGACGGCAAATCAACGGCAAGCATTAACGATATTTCAATTTCCATTGGCCTTTTGCGCAAGGTTGGTGATTTACTAGTTGAAATTCAGGGTCAGTTTGAGGGTCGCGGCCTACTCGACGCATCAACACACCTAACACTTCTTGACCGCGCCGCAGGACATCAAGATCTTCTTGCCAGCACCAAAGAGAGTTGGCAAGAATGGGATGCCGCCCAAAGCACGCTTGCCAGCGCTGAGCAGGCACTTCAGACCGAAAAGGTCGAAGAAGACTGGCTCCGTGATGCGCTGGATGCGCTGGACCAGTTGGCTCCGCAAACAGGTGAGGAAGACAATTTAAACGGCAAGCGTACTATGCTCGCCAATATCGCAAAAATTGGCGAAGGCCTATCGATGGCTGAAGATGCGATTTTTAATGAAATGGGGGCACAAGCAAACCTTAGCCGTGCCATTGCAATACTGGAGAAGGTGGTTCCACTTGCCGGCAACCAACTCGATTTAGCCTTAAGCGCCCTGTTGCGTGCCAACGTCGAACTTGATGAAGCTTGTAGTGCCATCAGCGCTGCTGGAGACGCCCTAGAGGCCGATCCGAACGAGCTAGAGCAGCTTGATGACCGGCTATATGAGCTGCGCCAACAAGCCCGTAAACATGGATGCAACCCGGACGAGCTTCCATCCATTCATCAGGATCTGGCAACCCGGCTTGCGGCAATTGAAGACTCATCAGGTGCACTTGGACGATTACGTGAATCCGCTCTGAAATGGCAGCACCACTATTTGGAAATGGCTAGCCAACTTGACGCTAGCCGTAGGCAGGCCGCAGCCAGCCTAGATGCCGCCGTCCAACGTGAATTGCCGCCGCTGAAGCTTGATGGAGCACAATTCATCACAGCGATAAAGCCACTTGCCGAACGGCAATGGGGTCCTCGAGGCACCACTGCTGTCAGGTTTGAAGCTAGCACAAATAAAGGCACTGATGCCGGGCCAATTGATCGGGTTGCATCTGGCGGCGAGTTGGCTCGGTTTCTACTGGCATTAAAGGTCTGTCTGGAAGAAAACAGCCATCCACGAAGTTTGATTTTTGATGAAGTTGACTCAGGTGTTGGTGGAGCCGTTGCCGCCGCAGTTGGCGACCGTTTAAGCCGCCTTGGGGCATCAACACAAACTCTAGTTATCACTCATTCCCCTCAAGTTGCCGCCCGTGCCAACCAACATTTGCGCATTATGAAAACTGACACTGACGAAGGCGTCGTCAGTGCTACCCACACCCTTAATAATGACGAACGCAACGAAGAAATTGCCCGCATGTTGGCAGGCGAAAACATAACAGCGGAAGCACGTGCAGCGGCCGCCGTGCTGCTCGGTGACTAGATGATGACAACCCCGCCCTTTATCGTTGGAACAGAAAATCCAGCCAACATGAGTGATAATGATGCGATGCGCGAATTGGCCGCCCTTGCAATCGAGATTAACCGCCATGATGATCTTTATCACGGGCAGGACACTCCAGAAATATCAGACGTAGATTATGACAAGCTTGTTTCCCGCAACCTCAGCCTCGAGGCGAGATTTCCGCATCTGACTCGAGCTGATAGTCCCAGCAAGCGGATTGGCACAGCTTTACCCGCCCAAAGCATGTTTAGCAAAATACGCCATGCCCGGCCAATGCTCTCACTTAACAATGGATTCAGTGATGGAGATATTGAGGATTTTGTCGCGCGATTGCGCAAATTCCTGATGCTTGATGATACTGTCCCTGCACGATTCATCGCGGAACCAAAGATTGATGGCTTATCCCTTAGCCTTCGTTATGTAGATGGTCATTTTGTTAAAGCTGCGACTCGCGGCGATGGCAGTGAGGGCGAGGATGTAACAGCAAATGTAATGCAAATAGCCAGCCTTCCTAAGCGACTTGGCGGAAAACCGCCTGCCATCCTTGAAGTGCGGGGAGAAATGTATATGAACCGAAATGATTTTCTAGCACTAAATGTCGCACAAGAGAACGCCGGGAAAAAGGTTTTTGCCAATCCGCGTAATGCGGCCGCCGGATCTCTTCGGCAAAAGGATGCAAACATAACTGGCAAACGCAATTTAAAGTTTTTTGCCTACTCAATGGGCGAAACAAGCACGCAAATTGCAGATACGCACTGGGGATTTTTGGAGGCCTTACGAGATTATGGGTTCAAAGTTAATGAGCTATCGCGACGCTGTGATAATGTGAGCGATCTAATTACCACCTACCGTGAAATTGGTCGCCAGCGTGCTGACTTGTCATATGATATTGATGGAGTCGTCTATAAAATTGACCGACATGATTACCAGCAGCGTCTTGGACAACTGGCACGTGCCCCGAGGTGGGCCATAGCCCATAAATTTCCAGCCGAACAGGTTGAGACCACAATCATCTCCATAGACATTCAGGTGGGGCGCACAGGGGCTTTAACCCCAGTTGCGCGCCTTTTCCCAGTTTCGGTTGGCGGAGTTCTTGTGTCAAACGCCACTTTGCATAATGCGGATGAAATTCTCCGCAAAGACATTAGGGTTGGTGACCGAGTGGTAATCCAACGCGCTGGCGATGTCATTCCTCAAGTTGTTCGCGTCCTCGTTGATGCGCGTAAGGGCAATGAGAAGATTTTTTCCTTCCCAAATCAATGCCCAGTTTGCAATGGTCCAACTATCCGGCCAGAGGGTGAGGCGGTGCGACGTTGTATTGGTGGGTTAAATTGTGCGGCGCAATTGAGTGAAGGATTGAAACATTTTGTTGCCCGCGATGCGTTTGACATTGAAGGGCTTGGCACGCGCCAAATTGAACAGTTCATTGCCCTTGGCTGGGTCAAAACGCCAGCTGATATTTTCCGGCTGAGTGACAAGGCGACAGATATGGCGGCCCTTGGTGGCTATGGTGATTTGTCAGTCAAGAAACTACTGGCAGCCATCGCCGTTCGCCGCAAGATTGGACTTGAACGGTTTATCTATGGACTTGGTATTAGACAGGTGGGTCAAACAACAGCCCGGCTACTTGCACTTCATTACGGGTCTATTGAGGCATTGCTAACCGCCCTTAACCCTGATGCTGACCGCGATGCTGCGCGCCAGACACTCGTTGAAATTAATCAGATCGGCGCAGCGATCGCAGATGATATTACTGCTTTTTTTTGCAATGCGGATCTTTATCAACTTATTACCGATCTGGTTAGCGAGCTTACTGTTCTGCCACCCAAACGCTCTACTGAAAACAGTTTGATCAGAAACAAAATAATTGTCTTTACAGGCACATTGGCTCATATGTCCCGAGCCGAAGCCAAGGTCAAGGCTGAATCGCTAGGAGCTAAGGTATCGGGAACGGTGTCAGCAAAAACCAACTTTCTGGTCGTCGGTGCCAATGCTGGATCAAAAGCCCAAAAAGCGTCTGATCTTGGCATTACTGTTCTTGATGAAGATGGGTATTTGGCTCTTTTAGACGGCAATTAACCCTGTCTCACCCGCTGCCCTGGCGCTTGACATTAAAGCGGACGGCAAGCGGCCTCTAACCATGCTTTTGCTGGGTCGGATAAGAGCGGCAACAGTGCTGCTGCAACCGAGCGGTGATAGGAATTAACCCAACTAATTTCATCGACATCCAAAAGGGCTTTATCAATCAAACGTCGTTCCAATGGGCATAGACTGATCGTTTCAAATTGCAAGAAATTATTGTTGTTCAACATTTTAACAACAACAAGATTTTCAATACGGATTCCCCAATCACCGTCTTGGTAGTAACCTGGTTCATTTGAAAGAACCATCCCAGCTTCCAAGGTAACATCACCACGTTTGGAAATGCTGGCGGGTCCTTCATGTACTGACAATATATGACCAACGCCATGTCCAACGCCATGCGCAAAATCCATTTCAGCCGCCCATAGTGGAGCTCGGGCAATTGCGTCAAGGTGTTGTCCTGTCGTGCCTTTTGGAAATTTTGCTTGCGCTAGTCTGATGTGTGCGCGTAATACATGAGTAAAAGCCGTTATCGTCCCCTCAGGTGGTGTGCCTGTGATAATAGTTCGGGTAATATCGGTTGTGCCGCACTCATAATGCGCGCCCGAGTCCAGCAGCAGGATATCATTCGCCTTTAATTGGCGGTCTTTCCCCGCAGTCGCCCGATAATGCACAATTGCTCCATTCGGACCCGATCCCGCAATCGTGTTGAAGCTCGGGGTAAGAAATCCGATCTGTTGTTGACGAAACTCCTGCAATTTTGCTGCAATCTCGCTTTCGAAAAAGGCTGCACCCGGCACTTGTATTTCTTGATCAAGCCAGCAAAGAAATTGAACCATAGCCACACCATCACGGCGATGCGCTGCCCGAAAACCATCAAGCTCGGCCTCATTTTTGCAGGCTTTTGCTGTAGTAATCGGGCAAGTAGTTTTCACAATTTTCACTGCACTTGTGGAAATTTGCTCATACATAATCTTTGGCAGACTTGCCTCCTCAATCATAAGGCCACCCCCTCCAATTGTTTCAAGCAAAGCAGGCAAGTTTGCCAATGGCGCGGCTTTTACATTACTGTCAAGTACCGAACGCAATTGCACCTCATCGTCAAAAATATGAAGACCCGATTTCCGATGAAACAGCGCAAAGCACAATTTGATTGGTGTACATGGCAAATCTCTACCACGCATATTTACCAGCCAATTCACTGAGTCCGGCCGCGAAATCAGAATTGCCTCGCAGTCGTTATTCTGTAATTGTTTGCAGAGTTCGTCCAACTTTTCACCAACTGTCTTACCCGCAGATTTTTCCGGTATACGCCAAATTGGGCTAGGCGAGAGTAGTGGGCGGTCGGGCCAAAGCAAATCAAGCAGATTTACAGAATGGCTCACCAGTTTGCCGCCGGCAGCAAAGATCGTTTGTTCAAGCCGATTAAAGCCCAATACGGTAACAAGTCGTCCATCAATGCCAATTTTGAAGCCATCGGGTAATTGCGCAGCTTTCAGCCAGCCTTCAAAAGTCTCATCAGGAGTTGTGTTGCATTGCCAATCATCTTTCCCAGTCTGAGCCTCCATTTGCAGCCTATAGCGACCATCGCTGAAC
>MDSV01007220.1_pt1 | contig 11111 bp, 10 predicted proteins | sample 810851 | NCBI WGS metagenome assembly MDSV01 (sample SAMN05326640, study PRJNA326480) | marine metagenome | isolation source: seawater | place: Atlantic Ocean: North East | collected 2012 | reverse complement strand
TGTATTAATGTCGAATAAATCATTATTAAATTCATTTAAAAGGTAACATATTATTTTACGGGCGCTTAGCTCAGTCCGGCAGAGCGCTACCCTTACAAGGAAGAAGTCACAGGTTCAAATCCTGTAGCGCCCACAAGGGTTTTTAAAAAATAATCCATAAAAAAACCCTCTGACCCATATCAAACTAATAATTTAAATAGGTTTCATTAATACAATTACGCAAAGAGCTTAGCTCAAGAGCTAGAGCAAACAATCAATTTTCATAACTCCCTGGCTTATCCATGTGATAATATTCTTAATGTGAAACTTCTATTTAGACTTACAGACATTTCAAACATCAAAAGAGTTTCTTTCAGGCAAGATATTAATGGCCTAAGAGCAATCGCTGTATTGGCAGTTGTGTTTTATCACGCAGACATAAAACTATTTAAAGGCGGCTGGCTGGGTGTTGATATCTTTTTTGTAATCTCTGGGTATTTAATATCTAATATTATTATCTCTGAACTAAATGAAGGTACTTTTTCTTTTAAAAACTTTTACTTAAGAAGAGTTAGACGAATACTGCCAGCTTTATTCTCAACACTTCTTTTGACTATTCCTTTTGCATATTTTTTTCTAACACCAAAAGCTATGACCGAATATATAAATTCGCTCGTTGCCTCAATATTCTTTTATGCAAATTATCACTTTATGAATTTAGATTTTTATGTTGCAGAATCTACAAAAGTTATGCCGCTTCTTCACACATGGAGTTTGGCTATTGAAGAACAATACTATTTACTGTTTCCTCTCTTAGCATTTGCGGTTTATAAATACTATAAAAAATACTTTGCCTTTTTTATAGCCTTAATTACATTTGGTTCGATCTACATAAATTCACTAACTCAATCGACAGATAAGTTTTATAGGCTCGAATTTAGAATCTGGGAGTTACTACTTGGAGTGTTGGTAATGATATTGAGTAGCAACTATAAAGTAAAGCATCTAGAAAAAATTGGCTTACCTCTTATGCTTTTCCCAATATTTTACTTTGGAGATGAATTCTTGAATCATGCAGAGCCAAAGTTAATTTCATTAATAGGTATTTCCTTAATAATACTTTCTAATACTGATTTTACTGTTTTAACAAGAATTCTAAGTTATAAAATAATATCAACAATTGGTTTAAGTAGCTATTCAATTTACCTTTTACATCAACCAATATTTGCATTTTATAGAATTTTTAGAAACAACTTTGATTTGATTAGTATAAGATATTTAAATTTAGGATTAAATAACTCTATTGATGTAAGCAACTTCCCTTATTTTAATATCAACAATCTAAGTGAATACAACTACACTATCGTAAACTTATTATTGTTATCATGTACCTTAGGTCTTGGATACATGTCATACAAATTTGTTGAAGTTCCAAGTATAAAAAATAAAAACTTCATACCTCAACTTTCATTCTTTTTACTAATATCAGCTTTCATTATTTATAATGGATCATCAGCTTTAGAAAACAATTACTCTAATGAACTAACTGAAGAATCTGTATTCTCAGATTATAATTGTTGGCAAAAATACGGTTTAGAATGGGACGATTTTGAACCTTTAGCGAGTTGTACTATTGATAACAATTCAAATAAAGATTTAATAATTCTTGGTGACTCTAGCTCTGCATCAATATCAAAAAATGTAATTCAAAAAAATTTATTTAGTGATTATAATATTTACTTTATTTCGGTTAGCTATGACGACTTTTTTATTGAATTTAATAGTAAATTAAATTGTAATAATTGCTTCTTAACTTGGATACGAAACAATCCATCAACAATTATTGTTTCTGTTGAACTACATAGATACATCGAAAAAGATAGTATTTACTATACAGATGAATTCAGTAATCAAAGTGTAGAAATATTTAAAAACAATATGAAATATCTCTCAAAATTCTCAAACGATTTATTAATCATTGAACCTTTTCCAACGGTTCCACAAACAATGATTAGCCCTAGATATTTGCTTGGTTTAGATGCAAAAAATGAAATACAAGAAATTTATATTTCATATTCCACTTGGATTCAAAATACTAAATATACTATTGGCCTACTTGATAAACTTCAGAACGATTTTGATATGAAAATAGTCAGAACTAATGAATTATTTTGTAGTAGTAAAACGAATAAATGTTTATTTTATAAAGATACTGAGTTGCTATATCTTGATGAGGATCATTTGAGTATTGCTGGTGGTAATTTAATTACTAAAAGACTGGAAATAGTTTTGGGAAACTAATAGTGAATTTAAGTACTTTTAAAATAAGCATCAAAAATGAAAATATTGTTTTGAATGTATGTTGTATTTGTGATGCCTACTAATTCATACCCATTGCTAAGTAACAAATTAACTATACTGTCAAATTTAGAATCTAGTTCAATTTTAATAATGTCGATTTTTTTGTTTTTAATCATTTTTGATCCAGAAATTAGAACCTCAAGTTCTAAACCTTCGGTATCAATCTTAAGAATATCTATATAATCAATATTTTTCTCAAAACAAAAATCATCTAGTCTCACGGTCCTGATATTCAGCTTTTCTTCTAATTTACTGATCCCTTTAGATCTTGGATCGTTTAGAAAAGACGATTGAGAGCTAACACTTCTTCGGAAGAATTGTTTTTCCTTATTCTCATTACTTATCCCAATATTATTTGTAATTAACTTATGTGAAGTTGGTAGTTTTAATTTTTTTTGCCCCAGTATTAAATTTTTATCAGGCTCAAAAGAATAAAAATTAATTTTTTTATTCTTATTTTGATTTGATACAAATTTAATATATGAGCCAAGATTTGAACCTATATCAAACACATTTATTTCGTTTTTAACTTTATAACTCACAATTTTTTTTTCACTAAAATTTTTATTTGATAAATAGTTTATAGAAAATTGTAGAACTTGGATTAGATATAAAAATTTGTTTTTGAGTAGATTCATAACACAATCCTTTGTGGGTGATTAACCTTTCTTAAAACACCTTAAATTCAAACTAATATGAATTCCATTTTCTTTATCCATATGTGGAAAGTAAGCCTGGGAGTGATCATCATAATTTGGATGATCTTTGATAAACTGTCTCCAGTCCCATCGGGATACATTTTCATAACCACAGCTCTCTAGCAATTGACTTAACTTAACCTCATCAAATATTTGTTTGTGGAATAATGTATCAGAATTGTTGTTAACTTCCCATAAACCTGTTATTGGGCCTTCTATATTTTTAATATCTTCTGTTAAATTATACACTCTTACTAAATTTTTAAAGTCAGGAACTGCAAGCTTTAATTCTCCTCCAGGCTTTAGAACTCTTTTCCACTCTTTTAAAACATTTACAACTTTATATTTATCAAAATACTCTAGGACGTGTGACGCATATATCTCTTGAATGGTGTTATCTTCAAATATTTCAAGATTATCAATAGGTCTTAAAAAATCAATGTGATCATGCTGGTCAATATCTATATGCGTATAGCCACTTAGGAATCTTTCCCCACAACCAAGATGTAATTTACTAAATTTCAAAATTAATTGATTCACTAATATATTTCTGATCCGATTCTGTGAGGTTGATTGAAGAAGGAAGCCAAAGAACTTTGTTAAACACAGACTCTGATAATGAAAGATCTGTTTTTTCTATGTTTAATAAATATTTTTGTTTACTTAATGCTGGGTAAAGTTGACGAGTTTCTATACCTACACTTTTTAATCTATTCAAAAGTTTTTTTAAATTTTTTTGGTTGCTTGCAAACAAATCAAAGAACCACGGTAATTCATAGTCCTTAAAATGGCCAAGTTTAAATTTAGGAGTATCAATTTGGCTATATCTATCAAAGATCTCTCTTTTGAGACGAATTCTAGTATCTAGAGAATTAAATTGAGAAATTCCTAAAGTAGCTTGTAAATCTGTAAATTTAAAATTTAATCCAAAACCATCATGCCAATCAAGCTTATCTTTTCTTCTATTAAATGTCTTAATCTTCATAGCTTCATTATAGTGTTTCAGCTTGTCCAATAGAATCACACCACCCTGTCCAGTTGTTATCAACTTATGAGGTGTTAAAGACAAGATACTTATTTCTCCTAACTGCCCACAATTTTTTAATGAGTTATATTTAGACCCTAAAGCATGAGCAGAGTCTTCAATTAAGAGTATGCCGTTTAGTTTACACCATTTTTCGATTGCTAAACCATCTTCCGTTCTTCCATTTAAAGGGACATAAATAACGGCTGATAGTTTTTTTACATCAACAAGTTTCTCATAAGACATACACAGAGATTCATTCACATCGATAAGTATTGGTTCTGCTCCAACCCAAAGGACAGCGTTAATTGTCGCTATCATTGTGAGATTTGGCACTGCAACTCTATCACCTTTCTTAATTCCAGAAGCAAGTAGAGACAGGTAAATTGCCATTGTGCCATTTGGAACTGCAATAGCATACTTCCTTCCTACACGATTTTTTATGATCTCTTCAAAATTATTAGTCACTTTGTGCTCTGTTACCCATGCTCCGCTTTTTAAGTATTCATATACACTTTCAGCATCTTCTTTTGACACCAAAGGTTCTATTTGATTTATATTTTTAGTTTTTTTCATATTAAAGTTTTATCTTTATCAACTCCTAAAAAGGGGCCATTCTTTGATTCAATTATTATTGAATCTTTTAAAATCTTATACTCATGGGCTAATGCGTACAGAATCATTCCTTCATTTTTTTTGATTATAAATGAATCTATAAAATTACCTTCTTCAGTGAATAAATTAGCTTTAACTTTACCTTTAATTACATAAATAAATTCATTGGTTCTATATGCTTCTCTTTTAAACCAATTATGAAAGTGAGCATCTAGTGATTTATTTTTTTTCCAATTCCAAATACCCAGCTGAATAAATTTATCATCATCTGTTACGAAGTTGAGTCCACTGGGGGCTTTGAGGGGCTTAACTATAGTTGCGACATGAATTTCCCCATGATAAATTTCTTTTTTATAAGAGCTCATTTTGCGATATTTTCTAAGTACCATTCAACAGTTTCTTGAAGGCCTGTATCTAAAGAAGTTTGTGGTTTCCAATTTAACACGTTAGAGCCTATAGTACCATCAACTCTCTTTTCTTTTGCTCCATCTGGTCTTGATAAGTCATAGACAAAATCTCCATTCCATCCGAAAGCATTAGCAATTTTTACTGCAAGATCAGTCACAGATATACCTTTGTTGACACCAATATTAAAAAAATGATTTCCACTACTTAACTGAGAAGCTTTTACTAATGCAGTAGCTCCATCTTTAACGTATAACCACTCTCTTATAGGTTTTCCTGAGCCCCAGATTTCCACAGTGTTTAAATCGCTTTTTTTAGCATTATAAATTTTATTTATTAGCGCTCCCAGAGCATGTGACCTTTCTTCATCAAAGTGATCTCTGGGACCATACATGTTTGATAAAACTATATTTGCAGAGTTGAAACCATACTCCTTATAGTAAGAATGACCAAGAGCAACAATTAACCTTCTGGTTAAAGCATAATCAAAGACTGACTCATGAGGCTTTCCTTCCCAAAATAATTCTTCTTCGTAATAGTTTAAGTCCCCAGGATATGCACAATTTGAAATAGGGTTGACAAGCATTGACACATTATTTTCGAAACAACTTTTGTAAAGGTTCAAAACTATCAAACTATTTAGGTGTAATATTTTTGCAGGAAATTTATATCCATAAGCTATTCCCCCTACAAATGAAGAACAGTTTATAACTTTTGTTGGCCCGACTTCTTTAATCCTGTTATTTAAACTTGAATAGTCAGTTAAATCTATATCATCTTTACCATCGATAGTATGAATCTGATGAGATTCTAAATCTAGACTTTCTAGATGATTTATAACATTTTTACCAACAAATCCTGATGCTCCAATAATTAGAAACTTTTCAATCATTATTATTTAATAATTTTTGGGTGATCCCAAGTAGGACTAATTAACCCTTTTTTTAGTAGTTCTTTTTCTTTTTCAGCTTCTATTAAATCATGTTCAACCATCATTTTTACTAAACCACCAAAGTCTACTTCTGGCTTCCAGCCGAGCTCTTCCTTAGCTTTTGTGGAATCACCCAAAAGAAACTTTACTTCATTAGGTCTGAAGTATTTCTCAGAGATTACAACAAAATCTTCAAAATTTAAGTCAACGCATGCAAAAGCAGCTTTAGCAAAGTCTTTTACAGTGTAGGTTTTGCCAGTAGCTACAACCCAATCATCAGGCTTACTATGTTGAAGCATTAGCCACATTGCCTTTACATAATCTCCAGCAAAACCCCAATCTCGAGATGCATCCATATTACCTAGCGAGACTTTTTCCTGTAAGCCATGATAAATTCTACCAACTGCTTTTGAAATTTTACGAGTAACGAAAGTTTCGCCCCTACGTGGAGATTCGTGATTAAAGAGAATACCGTTTACGGAGAATATAGAATAAGACTCTCTGTATATTTTACTAATTTCATGCGCAAAGACTTTTGATGCGGCATAGGGACTTTTAGGATCAAATTTAGTTTCCTCATTAAGATCAATTTCTTCTGCACCTCCGTACATCTCTGAAGATGAAGCTTGATAGAATTTAATTTCTTTGTCCGTACCCCTTATTGCTTCTAACAAAGAAATAGAGCCTAATGTGCCAACTTGTGTAGTTAGGATAGGATTCTGAAATGAAACTGCTACATGTGATTGAGCAGCTAAATTATAAACTTCATCTGGCATGATGTTTGATACTAAGCTTGACAACGATGAAGGGTCTAACAGATCAGCATAATGCAAATTAAAAATTCCAGATTCACTGTGTTGAGATAATAAATAATCAATTCTACCTGTATTTATTGACGAAGACCTTCTTACAGTTCCATGTACTTCGTAGCCTTTTGATATTAAAAATTCTGCTAAGTATGAGCCATCTTGACCCGTTATTCCAGTAATTAAAGCTTTCATTTAAACTATCATACATTAAAAAAAAAATTATTTGAGAATAACAAATTGATTGTTTAATATGACGTTTATTTTTTTAATAAATTAAATTGGTACTGGAATCCAATCATCCGGAATGAGGCTGTCCATTGGCAACGGATTTTTTTCACCAAACCATTTTCCAGGGTAGTAAATGTTTTTTTCATTATTTTTATTAAGCCATGCACCCCACCAAGAAAAAGTTGAATTTGCAATTATATTATCTTTGCACATTGACATCATGTATAAATCAACTACATCTGTTTCCCCAGATACGTAGGAAACATCAAAATCTTTAAAAATATTTAATTCTTTACACCTACTGATATCGTCGCTAAAAATAACAAGTTTTTTATTATTAATTTTTTTTAATGCATCCTGATAATATGAAGTTTTGGTTAACGATAAGTGATAATCATCTAATTTTGTGTAATCGCCAAATCTAAAATGGCAAGAGGTAGCATCAAAAAATTTGTTTCCGTATTTTTTATAAATATAAGAATGTGTAACAGGATCTACATCAAATACATCTTTTATTATTTTTCTAGAGTCAATAAAATATTTTTCGCTTTGAAAATAACCATGAATTCTAATGTTTTCAAATGAAGGAATTTTATTATATAAAAAAGATGGTTCGTAGTACTCAACCTCTAAAGACTCGTAGTCAAAGTTATCTGTAATGATTTTTTTAAAAATATTATTAGAGTAACCGCCAAATTTTTTATCGTTCAGGTCGGGAAAAGTAGCTATAAGATTATTTTTTTTAGCATAGCTTAATGCGGTTGCAATTTGAAACATTTGATTGCCTAGGCCAAAGTTGTGAATGCCTCCGAGTTCACTGGGGCCGATTAATTTACATGTTATATATTTTTCATTTTTCATAATTGGCTTGTAGATTATTCTCCTATATATTGATCTAGTTGATTTTGAAATTTAGATAGATTGAAATAAGTTCTAACTGTTTTTTCTCCATTTTGAGAAACACTATTTAACAATGTTTTGTTATCTTTTAGCACGTTTATTTTTCTTATCCATTCACTAAGTATATTTGGCTGAATTAAAAATATATTCTCTTCATTTATAAGATGCTTCTTGTCCCATAATCCTTGAGTTTGTGAAACAAGTACAGGCACCCCCATAGACATTGCCTGTAATGCAACGCTTTGACCTGATGGTTGCGAACTTTCTTTCAAAGGAATTATTACTAGAAAAGCTTTGTTATAAATTTCTCGTAATTTTATATCATCTATGTTGGTATCTCCCCAAGATCCGTTCAAAACTGTTACATTTTCTAAATTAACATTTTTAAATTGAGGAAGTTTACTAACAACAGTAAACTCAAAATCTTTCATATTAAAAGCTATCTGCTTCAGTAATTCAACATCTCTGTTTCCATCATTTCCTACAAATAATATTGTGTGGTTATCTTTAAAATTCAATTGAGTATCTCTTGTCCAAAAATCAGTATCTACTGAAAATGGAAAATATATCAGTTTTCTCGAATTGCTATGAAACTTTTTTGCTTTTTCTAGTTCCCCAAAGCCAAGAAAAAATATATTATTCATAAAAAATGCAAGTATCCTAATTATAAAATTATGCAAAAATTTAATAAAATTATAGTTTATTCTTTTGCTGTAAAGACCCATGACAAACACTGAAACCTTCATTTTGTGAAAACATTTCAATATTATCAACAAAGGCAACACTGATAAGGCTACTCCTTCATTAATTAAAATAAGTTCGTCTGTTTTTAAAAGTATTTTAAAATTTCTTACAGAAACTAGTTTTGAAAAACTTAGGGGCAAACTTAAAATTTTTGATAAAATTCGATCCTGGAAACCTAGGTATTTAGAAAATTTTGTTCTTGAATCTTCAAATTCTATAATGTTAACTGTGTACTTAGATTCAGGAAGGTCTGTTATCCCATAGTAAAATTCTTTAGCTAAAAACTTTTGTGATTCAAAGTTGCTTTTTCTTCCCCCGGAGAATATATAAGTAATTGATTTCATTACTTATATTGTAATTTCATAAATATCTTTAATATTATTATTTTGATTTAAAAATACAACTTCAATATCATTGTTAAGTATGAAGATAGGAATATTCTTTACTTTTGATTACTCACTTGATACATTAGATAGTTCGGGGATTCTTGAAAGAGAGCTAGCTATATATAGGTTTTTAAGCAATGAGTATGGAATCAAATTTACTCTCTTTACCTATGGTAATGCTAAGGACCATGAGTTAATGCCTGAAATACCAGGCGTTGAAATATTTCCAATATATGAGCATGTTAAAAGATACAACAATAAATACTTAAGATTTATCAAGTCGATTAAAATACCTTTTTTAATAAAAAAAGAAATTAAAAAACAAGATATCTTACAACAACATCAATTAACTGGTTTTTGGGTGCCGTTTATATGTAAACTTTTTTACAAGCTTCCCATATACACTAGAACTGGTTACGATACTTATAATTTTTCTATAAAACAAAAAAGTTCGGTAGCTATTAAAACATTTTTTAAAATCCTTACATTTTTAGCGTTAAGATTTTCAAACATTTACACCGTAACTAGTAAAGAAGATTTTCTTTTTTTAAAAAGTAAATTCAAAATTGATAAGACTCAATTACTTATTCGACCTAACTGGGTTAATCATAAGAGTAGTAATTTAGGATCAATAACTAATCGTATTCTTTGTGTTGGTAGATTGGTTGATCAAAAAAATTATAATCTCCTCGTCAGAGAATTTAGTAACAACATTAATAACTTAACCCTCGATATAGTTGGGTCTGGCCCCTTAGAAAAGGTTATTTTAGAATTAGCTAAGGAATTAAATGTAAAAATAAATCTACTTGGAGTGTTAAATCATGATGAATTGTCCAAATTGTACGCTAAATATCGTTTTTTCATAACATCCTCAACATTTGAAGGAAATCCAAAAAGTGTTTTAGAAGCAATGGGATCCGGCTGTGTTGTAATAGCAAGTAAAATACCGGCACATCAAGAAATAATTACCCACATGAAAGATGGATTACTTTTTGATATTGAAAAACCAGAACTCAATAATCTTTTTTCTGAATTAAAAGCTAATCCAGAGGTTGCATTATTGATTTCTAAAAATGCTATTAAGCGAGTTGTGAAAAAAAATTCTATTTCAAAAATATCTCAAGACACATATTTAGACTACCTCTCAATGGTAAAATTATAGATTTGAAATATACCTTTCAAGTACGTACATCTTCCATATTCGGTTGGCATTTATTCTTGTTTTATTAATATTTAACTTGTTAATGTTACTTACTTTATAATTTTCGCCTATTATGCCAGATTTAATTGTGTCAAATATTATATCTCTATTTTGATGTACCCAATTTTCAAGATCAAATACAAAACCTTTTTTTTGTCTATCAACAAAATCATTATTGAAGTCGCTAAGTAAAAAATCTTTAAGAATTTTTTTAGGTCTATTCATGTCTACATAATTTGTATCACAAGACAAAATATATTCAACTAATTTATGATCTACAAATGGAGATCTTATCTCTAATGAATTAGCCATAGAAGTTCTATCAATTTTAAACATCATCATTTCAGATAAATAGAATTTATACTCTGCTTGCATCAAAGATTTATATCTATTGAATTTATTATCATTTGGTATATTCAATTCTTTTATTTGTGACTTAATCTTTAGTAATTTTAAAAGTTTTCTATCTTCTAAATATGACCTGTAAGAAGTTGTATAATCACTCGAATTTGAAAGAAATACACTTCCTGTTCCAAGAAAAGATGGATATATATTATACAAATTAGAAAATGTATTTTTATAAAAGTTTTTCTTTTTTAAAGATGATCCAATTCTTTTATAACCACCTAATAGCTCGTCACCGCCATCACCTGAAATTGCTACTTTGTATTCAGAGGAGATATATTTTGATAATAAATAAGAAGGAATAAGAGATGGGTCTGAATAGGGTTCGTCAAGTGAATCAAGTGCAGACTCTATGTCAGATATATCTACTGAAGAAGACATATTTATTGACTTATGATTAGTTGAATATTTTTTAGCAACCATAT
>MDSV01234810.1_pt1 | contig 11113 bp, 13 predicted proteins | sample 810851 | NCBI WGS metagenome assembly MDSV01 (sample SAMN05326640, study PRJNA326480) | marine metagenome | isolation source: seawater | place: Atlantic Ocean: North East | collected 2012 | reverse complement strand
GATTAAGTCTTTATATTAATTCAAAATTTAATGACAAGACGGATTTAATAATGTTAAAAACAGCAATAGAATATTTAATTATTGCAATTTTTGCCTATTATATTTTTTTCTAATTAGTTAAAATAGTTGAAAGAGTTTTAAAATTTTTATCTATAATAACAATTTCACCAGATCTCGGTACTACTTCTGTTATTGCAGTTATTATTACATAATGAGTTACTAATACTAAGTTACCACCCTTTCCATTCCATTTTTGAATAAAATCTTTCAACTCTTTAATTTGTTTCTTTGCATTTTTATCATAGGGAGGCTGAAAAGTAGAATTGAGCGCTTGAAACTCTTCAAAGTTTTTAAATGCATATTTAGCAGTATCTTTACATCTGCACCATTGGCTACTTAAAACTTGATCAATTTTAATTTGGTTTTTTTGAAATAATTTTCCAATTTTTTTTGACTGCTCTATTCCTTCTTTGCTAAGATTTCTTTGAGTCTTGCAATCGTTTATTTTAAATCCTGAAGGATCACCTCCTCCTGGAGCTAATGAATGTCTAATTAAGATAATCTTATTACCCTCAATTGCCGGAGCCCACGTAGTTTCTGCAGTTGCATTAAGAAAATAAAATAAGATAAGAATTGTGACTAGTTTTAAGTGGGGAACAATTTTGTTAATCATGGTGGATGAAATGATAGTTTAACAAATTTATGTAGCCTTGGTCTAGTTGACATGGCAAAATGAATCCTAAACTTCTATGAGGTTGTATACAAAACACTTTTTGGGAGAGTGTATAACTATTCACTTTTAGGTTTAAAAACTAAACACACGCCATTGTTGCAATAGCGTTTTCCAGTAGGTTTTGGGCCGTCATCAAAAATGTGCCCATGATGACCTCCACATTTTTTACAATGATATTCTGTTCTAGGATAACCAATGTGCATGTCAGTTTTTTCATCAAATACATTGGGGAGAGATTTAAAAAAAGAAGGCCAGCCAGAGCCACTTTCAAATTTTGAGTTTGAAACAAATAATTTGGTTCCACATCCTACACAGTGATAGGAACCTTCTCTTTTTTCATTATTTAAAGGACTTGAACCGGGAGACTCTGTGCCTTCTTGTTTTAGTATATAATTTTGCTCGGGAGTTAATTCAGGGTCCCAGTCTTTTTTATTCATCTTTTACTTTCTCATCAACTCCATACGGCCTGAAGTTTCCCTTATTTCCAACTTTTACCGCCTTCGCAGGTATACCAACCATTGTACTATTTTCTGTGACATCATTCACCACAACTGCATTCGCAGCAACTCTCGCTCCATTGCCAACTTTAATAGGGCCAATAATTTGTGCACCTGACCCAATTACTACATCATTTCCAATTGTAGGGTGCCTTTTTTCATTTCTTTGATTATCGCTATTTATACTGGGAGAAATACCTCCAAGAGTGACAGCATGATATATAGTGACATTATTTCCGATCTCTGATGTCTCTCCAATAACAACTCCCATACCATGATCAATAAACAAGTTCTTTCCAATTTTTGCTCCTGGATGTATTTCAATTCCAGTAAAAAATCTTAATGTTTGAGAAATAATTCTTGCGATAAGGTCAAAACCAGCAATATAGAAAAAATTTGATATTTTGTGAAAAAAAACTGCTTTTACTCCTGGATAAGTGAGAATAACACTCAGAAGAGATTTAGCTGCAGGATCTCTTGATTTTATAGACTCTAAAAATTCTCTCATATTATGTATATAATGACTACTTGCAAAATTTAAAGAACAATCTATATACATTTTAATGAGTAATCCTTTTCATTTAGCAGTTCCGGCAGGCGATTTAAGTATTGCCACTAATTTCTATGAAAAAATTTTAGGGTGTAAATTAGGTAATAGAGAGGAAGGTAAATGGATTGATGTTGATTTTTGGGGTAATGAACTAACACTTCATAAAACTCATATGAAATTACCAAGAGAAAGACATGATGTGGATATGGGTAATGTTCCAGTGCCACATTTTGGAGTGCACCTAGACAAAGAGGTATTCAAAAAAATCAAAGAAAATCTAAGAGCAAATAATATAAAATATTTAGATAATCCTCATACTAGATTTAAAGACAGGAAAGAGGAACAAGAAACTTTCTTTATAGAAGACCCTCATGGTAATGTTTTAGAGCTTAAAACATTAACTAATTAATAGTTGACATATTATTTCTAAAATGCATTAATACTTTAGCGCTGATTTAATTCAAATTGCGGAGCGCTTAACAAATCCTGCTAAAGCGATGAACTCTCTAGACCACCGCTTTAGACGGTGGTTTTTTTTTTGGACTATTTCCTAAAATTAAACCGGGTATTTGAACCATATTGTACACCCGGCATTTCGCCGAAGTACTAAAAAGGAGAAGGTGAAGAGATTTTGAGTTCCCTCGTGTATCTATTCATCTTTCTCTGGTTAACTGGAGACATAAATGAGCAATATTTTAAAAGACACATTAAGTAAACAATCTTTAATTTGTGCAGAAGGTTATTTATTTGAAATGGAACGTAGAGGCTACCTAACTTCTGGTGAATTTGTTCCTGAAGTTGCCATAGAACATCCTGAAATTCTAGAAAACTTACATAAAGAATTCCAACATGCAGGTTCTAATATAGTTCAAGCTTTTACTTATAACGGTCATAGAGAAAAAATGAGAGTGATAAACAAAGAACATTTACTTGAACCTTTAAACAGAGCAGCATTAAGAATTGCTAGAAAATGTGCTGACAATCCTCCAAAAGGGTTAAACGTAAGTTTAATGGCAGGAAATATATCTAATAGTAATATATGGGAACAACATAATGCAGGAATTCAGAACGAAGTAAAAAAAATGTTTACAGAAATGGTTGAGTGGGCAAAAGAAGAGAAAGCTGACTTCATTATAGGTGAAACTTTTTATTATGCAGAAGAAGCTTTTGCAGCGCTTGAAGTTATTAAAAAAGCTAATCTTCCCTCAGTAATTACAATCTCACCAATGGGTGAAAACAAAATGAAAGATGGGTATACAATTTTAGAAACTTGTAAAAAACTTGAAGAACAAGGTGCAGACGTTGTCGGATTAAATTGTTTTAGAGGTCCTGCTACAATGCTCCCTTATATCAAACAGATAAAAAAAGAATTAAAATGTCATGTTGCTGCTTTACCGGTTCCTTACAGAACTACAGAAAAGCATCCAACATTTTTTAATCTTCCAGATAATAATGGATGTGGTTGCCCATCTCCTCACGGCAGAACTTTCCCAACTGCCTTAGATCCTATGCAATGCAATAGATATGAGATTGGCAATTTCGCAAAAGAGGTATTTGACTTAGGCGTTAAATACATCGGTGTTTGTTGTGGAGCTAGTCCAATGCATATACGTGAGGTTGCAGAGGCGATTGGTTTAAAAGTTCCTGCGAGCAGATTTAGGGAAAATATGAGTAAACACTTCATGTATGGTTCAGATAAAAAAATACCTAAACACATGAAAGATTATGGAAACGTAGCGTAAGGAGGCTATAATAATATGAAAAAAAAAACAGTAAGAGAAACAATAAGGGAGAATAAATAATGGCTGATTATAAACATCCAGAAACTATTGCTTTACATGGTGGTGATTACAGAAGTGATCCTGCTACGACAGCTGTAGCAGTTCCAATTTATCAGACAACTTCATACCAATTTAAAGATGCAGAAACAGCTGCAAATCTGTTTGGTTTGAAAGAATTTGGTAACATTTACACAAGAATAATGAACCCAACATGTGACGTGTTAGAAAAAAGGGTTGCAGCACTTGAAGGTGGTGTGGCAGCATGTACAGTTGGTTCAGGTCAAGCAGCTACAGCTATGTGTATACAAAACTTAGCTCAAGCAGGCGATAATATTGTTGCCTCAACAGATCTATACGGCGGAACAGTAAATTTATTTAAAAATACTTTAAGACAACAAGGTATTGAGGTTAGATTTGCAGATCCAGTTGATCCAAAAAACTTTGAGAAATTGACTGATGATAAAACAAGAGCTTACTACGGTGAATCTTGCCCAAATCCTTATCTTAGAGTTTTTCCAATCAAGGAAGTTGCTGATATAGGTAGACCAAAAGGAATTCCTTTAATTATTGATAACACTGCCTCGCCAGTAATTTGTAAACCTTTAGCTCATGGAGCTGCAATCGTTATGCACTCTTTAACTAAATATATTGGAGGCCATGGAACTTCGATTGGTGGAATAGTAGTTGATGGCGGAAATTTTGATTGGATTAAAAATCGAAAAAGACAACCATTATTAAACGAACCAGATCAAAGTTATGGTGGTGCTATTTGGGCTGATGCAGTTCCTCAATTAACTGGAGCTAATATCCCATTTGTAATTAGACTGAGAGTAGTTTTGCTTAGAGATACGGGTGCTCCTTTAGCCCCTTTCAATGCTTGGCAAATTATACAAGGATTAGAAACTGTGGGTCTTAGAATGAAACAGCACTGTGCTAACGCAGAAAAAGTTGTAACATTCCTCGAGACACAAAAAAAAGTTACTAATGTAATCTATCCTACAAATCACCAAGGTGAGATCAAAGAAAGAGCTAAAAAATATATGCAAGGTGGATACGGGTCATTAGTTGGAATGGACGTTGGCACTAGAGAAAATGGTGCTAAATTCATTGACAATTTAAAGATGCTATATCACGTTGCTAATATTGGAGATGCTAGAAGTTTAGCTATTCATCCAGCTACAACAACTCATAGTCAATTAAATGAAAAAGAGTTGTTAGCCGCTGGTGTAACGCCAGGCTATGTTAGGCTTTCGATAGGTATAGAGCATCCAGACGATATTATAGCTGATATTAAACAAGCTTTAGCAGCTTAAAAATTGATTTACAGCCCCATTAAATTATAATGGGGCTTACTTCATGATTAAAAAAATTAAATCATCTGAAATTAAAAGTTTTATAGCCAACAATTCAAACGTAGAACTTCTGGATGTAAGAACTCAGCAAGAGTGGGATAATGTTGGTAAACCAGACGGTGAAAAATTGGGGTTAAAAACTCATTTTATTACAATTAGCAGAGGGCCGGATGGAAAAATAAATAAATCTTTTTTAGAAAAAATTAAAAAAAACGTAAATAAAGAAAAAAAACTATTAATAATGTGTCAGGCTGGTGGAAGATCATTATTAGCTTCACAAATTTTATTCCAAGAAAACTATGAATGTATAAATATAACCGACGGATTCGAAGGTAACGCTGATGAGGCTGGATGGATCAAAGAAGGTCTGCCAACCAAATAAAAACTAATTTAAATCTTTTATACTTGATGCTTCTCTAATAACTTTGGCAAGACTTTGTTTTACTTTTAGGCAAATTTCAGAATTTGTAGACTCTAGAAAACCAACACATTTAGCTTTCGTCTCTTTAGTCTCTTGTTTCTTAGAATATGATATTGCGTGCTCAATCGGAGTTTTACCAGTTTGGTGTTTGATGCCGTAACTTATGGTTGTATTTATAGCAGACTGGGCAACTCTACCATTAGCAGCTCCTGTTCCTAATACTGCCATAGAACTAAAGCAACCATTGAGCAATAGCATTAGTAAAATTACACCAAACGTTTTTTTCATATTTCCGACTCCCTAAATCGTTATATATTTATATTGCTACAATGAAACAAATTTATTGTTACAATAAAACAAATCACTTGTTCACATTGAGCTTATCAAATTCAACCTGAAATTGTAATTAATAATTATGATAATACTCTGATTGGTTTATTATCTAAGCAGGCCTTCAAATTCTCCATCATTTGAATATAAAATTTTGAATAATTTTCTGCTGTTACATAACCAATGTGAGGCAATAGAAGAGCGTTTGGAAAAAATCTTAATTTGTGATCTTGAGGAAGTGGTTCTTTGTCATAAACATCTAAGCCAACACCAGCAATTATTTCTTTGTCGAGTGCATCGACTAGATCTTTTTCATTTATAATTTCCCCTCTTGAAGTGTTAATTAAAAATGCACTTTTTTTCATCATCTTAAATTCTTTGTTCGTAAATAAGTTTTTATATCTATCTCCTAAAACTAAATGTATTGAAATAATATCAGCATTTTTTATTAAATCCTCTTTAGACATTGGAAGAACTCCTAGCTCATTAGCTTTGCCCAGATTTAAATTTTCACTCCAGGCAGAAACTTCCATTCCAAAGGCCTTCGCAACTTTAGCGACTTGGGAACCAATTTTTCCTAAACCAATTAGTCCTAACATTTTTCCTTTTAATTCAAACCCTATTGAAGTTTGCCAATATCCTTGGAACATATTATCAATTTCTAATTTCATATTTCTATACAAACCAAGAATAAGTGCCCAAGTGATTTCAGCAGCTGGATTAGAATTAATTTCAGTGCCACATACTACAATACCTTTGTTCTTTGCTGCTTCTAAATCAATTGCTTTATTTCTCATACCGCTTGTCATAATAAACTTTAATTTCGAGAGAGAGTTAATAAATGATTTCGTTATTGGAGTTCTTTCTCGCATTATAAAAAGAACATGAAAGTCTTCTAATGCTAAACTTGCTTCTTCTTCGCTATTGAAAGGCTCTGTAAAAATCTGAAAATTAAATTCTTTTTTATAGTCATCAATATTAATAATTTGCTCAAAAGCATTTTGATAATCGTCTAGTACAGCTACTTTAATCATTCAATTTCCTATTTGATAGTAAAATACCTGATATTATAAAAACTGCTCCAACAAAATGATATAATTCAAATTTTTCTTTAAAGATAATTATTGCTAGGACGGCACTAAATAATGGCATCAATTGAATAAACATAGTGGATCTATTAGGGCCAATTATTTCTATGCCTTTTTGCCAGCAATAATACGCAGCGATTGCTGGGAATATTACGACATAAAAAAGAATTAAAAAAAATGCTTTATTAAAATTTACCTCAAGACCTATTGATTTTTCGTAAAAAAATTGCGGTATCAAAAAAAGTATTCCCACAGAAACCATTAACTGTATTAAAGTAAATTGTGAAAATTGAAAATTATTTTTTTTAAGTAAAGTTGAATAAAGAGACCACGTAATTACGCAAACTAACATCCATACGTCACCTTTATTGAAACTTAAAGAAATAATTTTTTGAATATCCCCATTGGAAATTATTGATCCAATTCCGATAATAGATAAAAATAATCCTAATAGTTGAAAAATATTTGTTTTTTCAATTTTCATTAATGATGAAAGAACTATTGTGGCTGCTGGAATAGCAGCAAGCATTAAAACTGCGTTTATTACTTGAGTGTAGTTGAGAGCAAAATAAACAACGGAATTGAACGTGCTTATTGTAATTACTCCCATAAAACTTATTACAAGCCAATTTTTTTTAATATAAGTTAAATTGTTTAAGATTTCTCTATAAGTAAAAGGTATTAATATTAACCAAACTGCAATCCATCTGAAAACATTAAGTGTTAAGGGTGGAACCTCAAAAAGGTAAGCAAATTTCCCAACAATAAAATTACCAGACCAGAACAAAGCGGCTAATATTAAAAATAAATAAGCTAAATAATTTTTTGACAAAAAGTTCCTAATTAAATCTTTTTGAGCTGTAGGGAGACAAATCTAAATTTGTTTTCTCTTCTGCAACTATACCAGAAACAATTTTGCCTGTAATTGCTCCTAAAGTCCAGCCCAAATGGTGGTGCCCAAATGCATAAATTATATTTTTATTTTTTAAAGAGGGCCCAAGTACAGGAAGAAAATCGGGCAATGTAGGTCTAAAACCTAGCCATTCATCCTCATGGTTATCTAGTTGAGGTAAAAGTTCTTTTGAACATTTTATAATGTATTTAATCCTTTTTTTTGAAGGGGGGTTTTTTAGCCCACCAAGCTCTACGGTTCCTACAGCTCTAAGTCCTTGATTCATTGGGGTCATACCAAATCCTCTATCTAAAAATATTACTGGCCTTGAGATTAAATTTTCCTTATTTTTAAAATGAACATGGTAACCTCTTTCTGTGTCTAGGGGAATATTTTCTCCCAATTTATCAGTTAAATTTTTCGAAAATGCTCCTGAGGCTATAACAGTTTTTTCAAAACTATACTCTTTATCTTCTGTTTTAATACTAGTTTCAAATTCATTAATTTGTTTTAAATTAATAACATTTCCTTTTATAAATTTTCCTCCCTTTTTTAAAAATAGTTCGTAGATTTTTTTCAAAATCCCATAAGGATCCTTAGCGTGCATAGAATTTTCATAAAGTATACCTGAGTCAAACACTGGATTTAAATTCGGTTCTAAATCTAAAACTTCTTTTTGTGTTAAATGTTTTTGTTCAATTCCTAAATCATCTCTTACTTTTATTTCTAATTTTCTACTTTTTAAATTATTATTGGTATAAACATAAATTATCCCTTTTTTTTCAACAAGATTTGAAACATCTATTTCTTTAAAAATTTCCTCATAAGCATCCAAAGATCTATTTAATATTTGATGCATATATTTTGCTGTATGCAACATTGATTTTTTATTACAATTTTTTAAGTATTCTAAAAACCAAGGAAACATTTTTGCAGCATAATTCCATTTCAAAGCTAAGGGACCATTTGATGTAAACAGCATTTTTGGTACATCGTACAAAATATCTGGTCTATTAAATTGTAAAACTGCATAAGGAGAAAAATGTCCTGCATTACCATACGAAGCAGGTTTAAAATTAGAACTTACTATGTCATTTTTGTCGAATATTGTAACTGGAATATTTTTTTTTAGTAACTGTAAACCTATACAAACACCTTGTATACCCGCCCCAATAATTCCTACAGATTTACATTTATAATTACTCATACAACTTATGTATTATAAAATTTATATTATTTATATGTGGTAAATTACTCTTCGGAGCCGTTTGGAGAAATGTCTTTATTGTTTTTATTTACATTTTTGTCTTTAGCAAATAAAAAGTTCTTACTTAACTTACCTTCTTTTTTTCCAGCATCAGCTACTTTTTTAATATAGCCCTCTATATCAGCACCATCTTCGGTTCTAAGATTTTGAGAGAATTCCATATCACCTTTAACTATACCGGTGCTGCCAATGACTATGTTTTGTGCTGAAATTTTTCCATTTAGTTGACCGTTAATTTCAACTACGTCTGCTTGAACCTCGCCAAAAACTGATCCTGTCTCTTTTATTACTATTTCTTTAGAATGAATCGGACCTTGAATTTTTCCAGCTATATCTATAGCTCCTGTACTAGTTATATTACCCTCAACTACTACGGTCTCACTTATTAAAGATCTTTCTGAGTCTTTTTTTTCTTTAAGAAATTTATTTTTATTTTCTCCGAACATCATAATTATTAAAATTAAACCATCTATTTTGATTTAGAGCAAGATAAAAAAATAAATAATTTTAGTTCAAAATGGGTTAATTTTATTAAGATTATTATGTTACAACTGAATCTTTAAATATTCTACAAGACATTACTACTCCTAACCCAAACATAATAGCAAGCATTGAAGATCCGCCATAAGATAAAATAGGAAGGGGAGCCCCTACTATAGGTAACAAACCTAAAACCATGCTCATATTTACTGCAACATATATGAAAAAGGCGGTAGCAAAACCAAAACAGAAGAGTTTTCCAAAAACGCTTCTTGTTTGCTCTCCAATTTTAATAATCCTGTAAGTGATAATAAAGTATAAGAATAAAATCAAAATTGAACCTACAAAACCAAATTCTTCAGAGAATAAAGTAAAGATAAAATCTGTGTGTTTTTCAGGTAAAAAATCTAAATAACTTTGAGATCCGTTTAAAAATCCTTTTCCAAATAATCCTCCTGAACCTACAGCTATTTTTGATTGAATAATCTGATATCCTGCTCCAAGAGGGTCTCGATCTGGGTTTAAGAAAGTTAAAATTCTAGCTTTTTGATATGGCTTTAGAAAAGATATAACGACAGGTGCGGCAGCGATTAATAAAAAAGAAATGTAAATAAAAAATTTTGATTTAATTCCTGCTAACCAAATAATAATTATACCACTTGATAATATGAGTAAAGAAGTGCCAAGATCTGGCTGAGTCAGTACTAAAATAAAAGGTATTGTTAAAGCAATGATTGGGTAAAGAAGATAAAGCACTTTGTTTACATTTTCAGAAGAAATCCTGTGGTAATATTTCGCTAAAAATAAAATTACTCCTATTTTCATTAATTCAGATGGCTGTAAGTTAAAAATATAAATGTTTATCCATCTTCTAGATCCCGAGGATGTAATTCCAAAATATTCTACTCCTAATAGAAGTAGGAGAAAAAAAAAATAAATTAAGAAACTAGTGCTAAACCAGAAATTAATTGAGATTAACGAAATTGTTAAAAATAGAAAAAAAAATAGAATAAATCTAATTGCATGGCTTTTTGAATGATAATCAAAAACACCTCCGCTAGATGAATATTGGGTAAATATACTTATAACGCCCAATAATAAAATAGAAAGTAAAAGAATGTAATCAAAGTTAGAAATCTTATCTTTAAGCGTAAGACTCGAATAAATACTATTAGCTCTATACATTTAAATCTCTTTTCCAAAATTATTAAGAACCATAGATCTCAGTTTGTCTCTTTCGATAACTTTAGTTAAAACTTTTTTAGCAACTGGTGCAGCAGCTTTACTTCCCGAACCTCCGTGTTCAACTAATACACTAATTGCATATTTAGGGTCATGGTAAGGAGCGAATGCAGTAAATAATGCATGATCTCGGTCCTCATAAACTATATCTTTTTGTTTAACCTCCAGTTCTCTTTGTTTTTCTGTAAATCTTTTTATTTGCGAAGAACCAGTTTTACCAGCAAAAATAAACTTTTTTTCTTTATTTCTTGAACTATACGAAGTTCCTCCTACCTCATTAGTAGCAGCATACATAGCATCTTTAACAAAATTAATATTTTCTTGATTTCTAAATAATGGTTGTAATCCAAAATTTGATATTAAAAGATCTACTGGCAGAGGATCATTAGGAAAATTATTTCTAAAATCAGCGTAATCTTTAATAGAGCTATTCTTTTTTCCATCAAATATTATTCGCGGTTTTATTTTGAAACCTCCATT
>MDSV01165200.1_pt1 | contig 11113 bp, 7 predicted proteins | sample 810851 | NCBI WGS metagenome assembly MDSV01 (sample SAMN05326640, study PRJNA326480) | marine metagenome | isolation source: seawater | place: Atlantic Ocean: North East | collected 2012 | reverse complement strand
TAGTAGAAAGAGTAATAGATTTAATAGCTTTAATAGCTTTACTATTAATCACTTTACTAGTTAAATCAAATGAAATACTTAATTTTTACCAAACAGTAATTGCTCAAAATCAAATAGAAAAAGAGGTGAACATAACTCTTTTACTTATTTTTTTAAGTATTTTTTTACTTTCTATAACAGCCTACTTGTCTAGAAAAAAACTTGAAAAATTTTCAGCATATAAAAAAATAAGAGCTTTTATGAGTGGCCTAAAAGAAGGGTTTAATAGTATTAAAAATATAAAACAAAAAACTAGATTCTGGCTACATAGTTTTAGTATCTGGATTATGTATTTTTTAATGACCTACATTTGTTTCTTTTGTATGAGTGAAACTTCACACCTAACAATAGGGGATGGAGTGTTTCTTTTAGTGCTTGGTGGTATTGGTATGATTATTCCTACACCTGGAGGTCTTGGTTCTTATCATGCTATTATGATGATCGGATTATATGTTTTAGGTGTTGGTACTTTATATTTAGGAGAAGGTGGTGACTCTAGTAATCCTGCATTAATTTTTCCTACTATTGTACATGTAGCGCAAACATTAGTTGCGATAATATTAGGATTAATCGGTTTATTATTTATATCTCTTGCTAAAAAAAGAAAGCATGTCAGTTCTTAAACGTATTGAAAATAAAATTTTCTCATTAAGAGAGCTAAAATCAAAAATATGTTTTTGGAAGAAAAATGGAGAAAAAATTGTTTTTACAAATGGTTGTTTTGATATAATTCATAATGGGCATATTGAATGTTTATCTAAAGCATCTGAACAAGGAACAAAATTAGTTGTTGCTCTAAATTCTGACACTTCTGTAAAAAAATTAAAGGGTAATGACAGGCCTATATTAGATCAAAAAAATAGATCTATGGTATTAGCTTCACTAGCTTTTGTTGATGCGGTTATTTTATTTAATGAACAGACACCTATAAATTTAATTAGAGAAATTTTACCAAATGTACTTGTTAAAGGTGATGACTACGCAATAAAGGATGTTGTAGGTCATGATATAGTTCAAGAAAATGGAGGAAAGGTTGTTCTTATCCCTCTAGTTAAAGGTATTTCTACTACACAAATTATTAATGATCTAAATAAATCTTAATGAGTGCAAAAAAAATACAATCTGCTTTCTTTTGTCAAAATTGTGGAACGCAATCCCCAAAATGGCTTGGAAAGTGCCCTCAATGCAATGAATGGAATACATTTGTAGAAGAAATTTTAAATAAAGACTCTAAAATAGCTTCAGCTATTAGTTCTAATAATTCATCTAAACCTATATTAATTAAAGATATAGATTATACTCAAGAACAAAGAATCATTACAAATGATAAAGAATTAAATAGAACCCTTGGAGGCGGAATAGTACCAGGTTCATTAATTTTATTGGGAGGTGATCCTGGTATAGGAAAATCTACACTATTACTACAATTCTCTTTAAGTTCTAAAAGAAAAAAAATCTTATATATATCTGGAGAAGAGAGTCAAAAACAAATAAAAATGCGTGCTGAACGTATTAATAAGGACTCTGAAAAATGTTATATACTTACAGAAACAGCAACACAAAATATATTTTTAAAAATAGAGGAAGTAAAACCTGATATTGTAGTAATAGATTCTATACAAACTCTTCACACTTCATATATTGACTCTTCTCCAGGGAGTATATCTCAAATTAGAGAATGTACTGCAGAAATGCTAAAATATGCTAAACAAACTGGAATAGCTATTTTTCTAATTGGCCATATCAATAAGGATGGTGCTATAGCTGGCCCTAAGGTTTTAGAGCATATGGTAGATACAGTACTTCAATTTGAAGGTGATAGAAATTATACATATCGAATACTTAGAACTATAAAAAATAGATTTGGCTCTGCTTCTGAAATTGGAGTCTATGAAATGTCCCAAGATGGACTAAGAGAAGTTAACAATCCTTCTGAAATTTTAATATCTGAAAGAGAGGATGCTGTTAGTGGTGTCGCAATTGCTACAACTATTGAAGGAGCTAGACCATTGCTAATAGAAATTCAATCATTAGTAAGCTCAGCTGTATATGGTACTCCTCAAAGATCATCTACTGGATATAATTCTAAAAGAATGAATATGCTTCTTGCTGTACTTGAAAAAAGATGTGGATTTAGGTTGGCAGCAAAAGATGTATTTTTAAATATAACTGGAGGTATAAAAATAGATGACACAGCATTAGACTTAGCAGTAGTTTGTTCTATTCTTTCATCTAATGAAAATATTCCATTAGACACTCAAATATGTTTTGCTGGTGAAATTGGTCTTTCAGGTGAAATTAGAGCGGTAAGCAGAATAGAAAACCGAATACAGGAGGCAGAAAAAATGGGCTACAAACAAATTATTATATCAAAATATAATAAATGTAAATATAAATCTAATAAGATTGAAATAACCAAATGCAAAAATATTGTAGAGGTTTTCAAACTACTATTCTAAATATTTATCTGCTAACTTGGATGAATCCTCTGTAATAAAATTCGCGATTTTTTAAATTCAAAATCTTAATAACGTAAGTATATGTTCCATCTTGAGAGTTTTTTGCATCCCATGGAACATCTATACCATTAAAAATCTTTGTCCCCCATCGATTATATATACTCATCTCATATGACTTTATACCCACACCAACGGGAAAAAATGTATTATTAAACTTATCATCATTAGGGGTGAAAACAGTAGGTACAAAAAAGGTATATGAGGGTAAAACTTCTATGCTTAATGTTGCTGTATCTAAACAGTCATATTCATTAAATGCAATTAATTCTACATTATATATACCTGTATCTTGATACATATGCTGAACAACTAAACTATCTTCTAAAATATAATTATCTCCAAAATCCCAAATAAAAGAAACGTAGGAACTACTTGTATTAAAAAAGGTTATTGGCGTATCTTGCTTGGTAATATACTTATCACAATAAAATTCAGCTAGCGGGATATTATAAACTGTAATTGTATCTTGAGTAAAATTACTGCAATTTGTTGCTAGATCTGTATAATAATATTCTATTAAATGTTGTCCCAATTGCATTTCATAAGGCTTAAAAATATCTGTTGGTTCTTTATCAACATAATAAACTCCCCCTTGAGGTGTCCCTTGATTTAATAAAAACGAACTTTCATTAACACAAACATCAAATGATTCAATCTGAACATCTGGAAGCGGGTTAACAAAAACTATAGAGGTGTCATTAGGATATGATTTACAATTGTTAAAATCTGTTACTGTCTCCAAAATAATATTAGAAGTTGAAGAAAGTGGTAGTTTAACATTATTACCATTTGAAATTTGCAAGCCTAAAGAATCTACAACATAAGTATATAAACCTATACCATCATTAATAACAATTGTATACTGATTTGTAGCAGGATCTGTTACGTCTAAAATTATATTTGTTGAATCATTTTTACATATAGGAGATTGTGTATTTAAATGATATGTAGTTAACTGTAAATTTAATGTAGCTATAGAGTCACAACCTGAAGAATTTGTTGTTGTATAGTTATAAGTTCCTGAATTAGTATAAGTAGTTCCATTCCATATATATGGATTACAATCTTGAATTGTTACTGAAGAAGTAGAAATTGTATTAATATTTAAATCTAAAATAAGTGTAGAGTCACATCCATTAACTGTAGTCCCATTCCATATATATACACCAGAAGATGTATAATTTGTGCCGTTCCAAGTGAAATCATTACATGTTGTAACATTTATCGTATCTATAAAACTATTGTTAATTATTAAATTAAGTGTTGCCACACTATCACATCCATTTGCTGCTAGCGTATTAAATGTATATAACCCAGAAGCTGTATATACGGTATTATTCCAAAAATAATCATCACATGCATTAGGAATAATTGTTGTGGAAGTTATAGGTAAAGGATCTAGCATAGTTAGTGTATCTGAAAAAGTACAACCACTACCATCCGTAATTGTTATCTGATAATCACCAGCAAAAAGAGATGTTATATCTTGAGATGTACTTGAAAATCCATTTGGACCGATCCAACTATATGTTAAATTACTGTTAGATGATGAAACAACTAAATCAATTTCACCATCATTATATCCACTGCAACTAATACTATCAATAACAAAGCTAGCATTAAAAGGGTTAGCCGGTGGAACGGTAATAGTATCGGTAAATATACAACCTGTTAAATCTGTTATCTCCACAATATAATCTCCTGTATATAAATTTATGATATCTTCACTTGTGCTGCTAAAATTATTTGGTCCTGTCCAATTAAATATTAAATTTGGATTAGCTGGATTAACAGTAATATCAATAGCCCCATCATTACCTCCTACGCAACTAATATTACTAATACTAGAGTTCAAGGTCAAAGATGTTGGATCAATTATTGAAATATTATCCGTAAGTATACAACCTGCCGCATCAGTTATAGTCACATCATATAGGCCGGCATATAGATTATTTATATTTTGATTAGTACTAACAAATCCATTTGGTCCTGTCCAAGTAAACGTAGGAACTCCAAGTATTCCGGATAATTGTAAATCTACACTTCCATCATTATATCCAGCACATGTTGGATTATTTACTTGGCTAAATGTAATACTAAAATTTGCATTTGATGAGAGCGTTATTGTATATGTGTATGAAAAGATATTATTGATAGGGCATGCATCATCTTCAACTGTTACTGTAAAACTAAATGGACTATTTATAACATCACTATATTGAGGAGTCCAATCAAAACTCCCCATAGGGCTATTAGAATTATTATTGCTTACATTAAATATAGCTGCAGGAGCATTAGTGATCCCAGACCAAGACATATATTTATTTGGTGAACTGCCTAATGTAGACAAAATATTAAAATTAATATTGTTAAAATCATTGGCACAAAAGTGAAGTGAATCATCAATAGAAGTTGAATTTGTTACATTTGCTGGCGTACCATTAAACCCACTTAAAACAGGAGGCGTGGTCAAACAATTAAGAACTATAACCTGTATATCTCGAACTACACTTCCTATTTCAACTCCATTTCTAAATTCAGTTATCTTCATAGCTAGCACAGAGACTTCTGCCTGTGTCGCATCCATACATAGGTCCCCTGTAAGCGGGTCAAAATTTGTTGATCCTGCAACTGGATTTTGAGCTGAATAAGCACCTATATAAGAAACCCCTCCATTGTTGTTGTCTGGTGTTTCTAAAGAGTAAACAAGAGAATCTCCATCTATGTCAAAAGCTCCATTATTGTAACAATATGTCTGACTAGCACAAATATATGGCGCTGGATATTCAGTAAAGGTTGGAGAATTATTACAAATATTAAGATTATTTATTCTAGCTTCTACACATAATTCTTGATTTCCAGGGCTTTGGATAGTAGTTATCACATTATTTCTATTTCCCTCACAAACTCTCAATATCCAATCTGAACAATGTTCTAATGTAACTGTTGTTTCATAAATATATTCTTCTATACCAACTATTCCAGGTTCATTACATGGATCAGTAATAAAAGAGCATGTTGGTGTAATATTTGTTGAACTAACAAAAGAAAATATTCTATTTTCATTTCTGTTACAACTTGCTGATGAATATTCTAAATTAAGTGGTGACTGCCATCCAAATGCTGGGGCACTGGTTGAGGAAGAACAATCTCTGTAAAATTTAACTGTTATTTTATATTGATCAGAACTAACACCTTGAGAAATACACTCATAACTAATATCCATACCCGCAATATGGCTTGCTAAAGATTGCTGAAAAGAAATCATCCAAGTAAGAAGTATGAAAAAAATCAAATTGTGCTTATTCATAAGCACAAAGTTACTTCATTTTAATGAAGTAAAGAAAACTATTCTATCAACTTAAGCTTTTTATAAATCTCAACCATTGCCAAAGAATCCAATCTGCAATAGTCTAGAAGGTCTTTTCGTGTTTTATTAATATCTTTATTAAAATTTGCATCAAGCATCATCTTGCCCCAATTATCCATTGCCATAGAACCATCCTGAATGGCTAAATTTTTATATGAAAGTTCTGGCTCTGGACATAATATAGGTAATACTTTTTTTATGGAACTAGACCCTTGAAATCTATAATCTATATAATCTTCTTTAAAAATAATCATCAAATCAAACATATTAGAATTAATATAATTCAAATAGTCTGCATGATTAGGAATACTTTCTATCATCTGTTTATTACAAAGATTTTCAAAAGGAGAATTCCAAGAAATAAAAGTACCATTATAACCAGTTTTATCTTGCATCTTTTCAAGCATTTCAGTTGGAAGTTCCATTTTTTTTCCTAACCACTCAAAATGCTCAATACTTCCATCTTCATACATAGTATGCATAGATACTTGAAACACCAAATGTTTGTGAGGGCCTATCCCATCAACTTTAGGTATTGCACTAGCATAAGTCTCATAGTCAAAAAAATGTAATGGAAATTGTAAAGATGAAAGAGTCTTTTTGATATTACCTTTATTATAAATAGGCTGATTAATTCTTAATGACTCTATTTGTGAGACCTGTCTAGAGCTAAGTTTATAATCTACTGGAATATCTAACAAAGAAATACAATCCATTGAAATTAAATCTTCTATTTTATTTCTTCTGATACTAGCCAATTTATAAATACTAGAATCTGTTATTTTATCGTTAAAGTAACTAAAGCTATCGCAGTGATTAGATTGTGTATTAGTATAACAAGAACATATATTCTCATCTATACTCTCTAAATTAATAAAGCTAATAGCTTGCTTTATATTGTTTCTTGTTTCAGAATAAATTTCATTAACTCGATCTGTAATTTCTTCTACTTTTAATAAATCAGAAGCTATTATTACTCCATTCTTTCTATATTCTTTATCAAGATAAATTAATGATATTTTTGATACGCTATAACCTGCATTATCCATTACATATTTTTGAAAACTTGCGTCAATTATATGATTTTGTGTTTTTCCCGTTTTAATAGAAGTAGAGGATTTAACCTCGTAAATATGGTAAGTATTATCGTCTAATTTTTCAAGTATATCTATTCTAGCAAAACATGATGAATAACTAAAAGATGGCTGTAAAAAAGAAACACCACTTCCTGAAAGCTTTTCTTTTGTTTCTTCTACACTTGTATTAGCTGTTAGAATATTTATCGCCTCTGGAAAAAGTTTTTCTGCATATTCTTCAACTTGATATCCTTCATCAATGATTTTCTGTTGGAATTCAGAAAATTCTCCTTTATGCTTATTATATTCTTCTTTTTTATTTTTCAGAAGCCATAACGATTCTGGACAATTCAAATATTGTATAAAATCTGTCTTTGTTAAATAATTCATGATCTATACTTTAGATGAAAATTTATTAATAATCTCATCAGGGATCTTGTCTACTTTATTTGCAAGCCACATTTCATTTTCTGTTAAGGAGTTCTTAAGTAATATTTGATCAATGGTATAATTATCAAAGTGTGTTGCTAATTGTCTTTGCATTTCAAAATGAAATATAGACATTAAAAAATAAAAGCCCCCTATCCCAAGACCCTCAAATGGTCTGTTAAATGACAAGCCTCTATAGTCTATAATCTGCTGAACACCATTTTCAATAAGCTCTTTAGCATCTTCGTTCATCTTCATATCTTGCAAATCAAAAGACTTATTGTTGATACAAGATTCAACACCATCTTTCTTTAATAATAATGCCTTTTCACGAAGTAAATCGTATTTATTAGATATAGCAAATTTTTGTTGTTTTTCTGGAAGATCTTTAAAATCCATTATTATTTTCTCATGTATATTTTAAAAAAATGATCCGATTAATTGTTAAAAATAAAATTACTTACCAAAACCTTTTGATAATGTAGGTTCCTCGGCTTCTGAAGTCTTAGTATTTTTTTCAGTTTTAACTTTATTTTTTGTTTCTTTCTGCGTCCAACTAGACATTTTATGTTTACCTAACTTACCTTTATCATTTGCTGTTGACTGATTAGATAGTGAGTTTTTATCATCTGAATTATTGGGTAAATTAATTTTCTTAGTTAAAAACTTATCTAAACCTGGTATCCAGTCACTATTTTGAATAATATCTAAAGCGCTATCTTCTGAAATTAACTGTTTTGATTTTGAAAGGTCTCCTCCGTTCCAAAAATTTAATGTAGAGACATTATTATTATTCTGATCTTCTCTTAACCACTCAAATGCATATTCAGATTTATTAGAAGTAATTTGCCAAAAATCATAATCCCATTCACCACTTATTTCTTTTAATCCCTCATCATTAACATAAAATTGATGCCCTTTCTTAAGTTGAAAATTCTTTTCTCCGTATCCATCTTTAAATAAATGTACAGTTATAGCTAGGGACTTCTTTTTTGGGAATGTTGTTTTTTTCTGTTTTTTCTTTTGTTTCCTATTCTTTCTTTCTTCCTCTTCCTCTTCCTTAGCTTTCTTGACGCTTTTACCAATAAAATATGCAGTAGCTACTAAACACAAAATGACAAACAATGGAAATCCTATCATAATTAGTAAAGATTTAATTTATATTGTAAAGCTATAAATTTATTAATGAATAATTTAAGATAACTGCCAAAATTCCTTCATCTTTTCTATCCAATATAGTTCACGTTCATTTTTCTCTCCATCAGCATCCATCATTTTTTCGAAAGCGCTAACTACCCATTCTCTTTGTTTATTTTCAAAGCCTTCTTGAGCATGAAGTTTGGCAAGTATATCAACAAATATTGCTTCCACTTCTTCCATTTTACATTCACCAAGAACAGTTTGTGCAGTCTTAAATGCTTCTATAATTTCTTCTTGATTATACTCCCATAATTTACCTAAAGCAATAGTATTTTTAATTGCTTGCTTTGATTCCTCCTCCTTAATTTCCCGGTCAGTAAATAAGGCATATGCAATAAACACAAAGCTTAATCCTGAGAGAGGAGTTGATAGTTTGCTAGTTAGTTTTTTTATTTTTTTTTCATTTAATTCCATATTTTTCTTTGTTTTTTATTTTTTGACTTAACTTCTACTGTTATTTTTTTACTCGTTTGAATGAATCCTAACATCTAACTTACCGTCTTCTCTTTTATAGATTTCCCATATACCATGTTTATCTTTGTCATACTTACATAATGTTTTATCATCATTTTCAAAAAGAAAATCATATTTATTATCACCACAAACCCTTTCCTTAGAACATTGGGCATAATTTGTTCTTCCTCGTTTATTGATTACCTGGATCGAGATTTGGGCTCCTAAAGTCCCTTTTTTAATATGAGGATACTTTTTGAGTATCATCTCTGAAAAATCTTTCTTCAAAACACTTTCTTTATCTAAATTAATAAACTCATGTTGAATAATCTCCCAAATAGAAGCATCTTTAGATAGGATTTTATTCTCGGTTTTTAAATCTAATCCTTCATCTGTTTTTTCTTCTATTCTGACTTGTGCAGAATTTGGTCTTTCTCCTTCTACTGTAGATTTTATTAATTCTAATCTCTCTTTGTTATAATCTATATTTTTACTCTTGTAAAACTTTTCAATAGCTACGAAAAAATTTGTTTCTCCTTCAAAACCAACAGAACATGGTTCTGTTAAAACATCAAGGTTAGGGCCAATTCCATCTATTAAAACATCAAATATATCCCAATGTTGATTTAATACTGCATCTCTAATTAATGTTGATCCTTCACTAGAGTGAAAAGGATTTTCGGTTTTGTTTCTATTTTCCCAATCAATATTAAGCTCCATCTCAACATCATAATCAACAAAAAATTGAACAATATCAAGATGTCCAGAGACAACAGCCATATTTATTGGACTCTCATTGGTTGGACTTAAAACATTTGGATTTGCACCAAAATCTATTAACATTTCAAGTATAATACGCTTATTATCCCAACACGCATAATGCATTGCTGTATAACCATCCTCATCAGCAAAATTGATATGATCATCTAAAATATGTTCATATTTATTTAAAATATCTTGCATGTTTGCGCCCTTAGCTGATACAGCTTTTACAAATGCATAAGCTTCTGGATTTTCCTGAGATACAGAAATGTTTTTTAATATCTTCTCAGCAAGATCTTTCTTAGTCATTCCAAACTTCTCTAATGCTTCTTTCTCTTTCTGATCTTTTGTTTTTTTCTCTTTATCCTTCGATTGATAATTTGAGTAAAAATCTATCAACTCTTTATTACTAGAAAACACCTCCTGTGTAAACCAATCAATACTGTCGGTCCAAACAATAGGTTGTCCTCTAAATTCATCAATCATTCTCTTCCACATATTGTCATAAATTGATTTAATAACCGAAAAAGGAGAGTTCAATTTGGAGCCACCCTTCATCTTCATGATAATGCTAAGACATTTAGCCTCGTCCGGATTTTTATTTTCATCAAGATATACCAATAGTTCTGTTATTCCATCAGGAATACCATCGTCATTATCATCATTTATCTGAAGATTATAGATATTATCCCAGGGCAAAATAAATTTCAGCTCATCATCTGGAGAATTAGGCACACAATTACTATAAAAACCATCCATATCTACTAATAAACATCCATTCGCGAACTCTCCAGAAATATTAACAGAAACTGAATTTATAAAAAACCAAGGGGTGCGCTTTGGTAAATTTTTAAATCCTTGATTTTCTAATTCTTCCTTTATAAAAGGTTGGTTTGGTAAAGCTTTTGAGTTTTGTATCCCCTTAGATATAATCTCATATACTGAAGTTGTTTGATTTGGTGAATCATCCTTTTCAGGCATTCTATCTTTTAATCTTTCTAAAAAATTCTGAAATTTATCTATGTCATATGATTCTGGTGTTGGGATGCGAACTCTAGTTGATAAAGTGCTTTCAATATATTTAGTGTTGTTCTCTAAATCTTCAGGAAGTAATTCTTTTAAAGTCTTTATATAAGTTAAAATAAATTTTGAGAAACTTCTACCTTCTTTTTCATCAAATGTATCAAAAAGCTCATATAATATTTCTACTATCTTATCATAATCTTGTTCATTGTCTTCTTTGTTTAGAAATAAACCACCGCGAT
>MDSV01239916.1_pt1 | contig 11115 bp, 12 predicted proteins | sample 810851 | NCBI WGS metagenome assembly MDSV01 (sample SAMN05326640, study PRJNA326480) | marine metagenome | isolation source: seawater | place: Atlantic Ocean: North East | collected 2012 | reverse complement strand
AGTCTGCGTTAAGAACTAACGCAGGACAATTATTCAATGATGTATCATTATCAACAAAAGTCATAATTTTAGAATAACTTATAAAATTTTAATAATCAAATTATTAAATTTTTTTATATTAATTTTTTTATATAATTTAATGCCAAACTGAGTGCTTCAACAGGTATGTGATGAGAACAATTTTTTATTATATTAACTTCTACTTTAATTTTATTTCTTTCTAAAAAATCTTTAGCTTCTAATAAATTTGATGGAGGGACTACTTCATCTGCGTCACCGTGAAACAGCAACATATCTGTCTTTGAAATTATTCTTTTTTGTAAATCATTTTTATCAATTATTTTTCCAGAAAATCCAATGACGGATTTAAAAATTTGATCACAAACTAGACCTAAATTAATTGACATCATACAACCTTGACTAAATCCTGCTAAAATTATTTGAGAATTATCTAAATCATATTTTTCTTTAATTTGTTCTATATATTTTATTAAAATTTTTTCAGCCTTTTTTGCTTCATCAATGACATAATCCTGATCATCTATGCTTAAATCAAACCATTGAAAACCATTTGGGTTTAATTTGCATACTTGATGTCCGTTAGGGCATAAAAAAATTGTATTATCTATGAAACGTCTCCAGGTATATGCAATTGAACTTATATCTGCACCATCGCCCCCATATCCATGGAGAAGTATTATTGCATTTTTTATCTTATCCTTCTTTTCGGACTCAATAATTTTAGAGTTTAAAATAAATTCCATAAGAATTAATCATAAGTTGCTAGCCATTTAATGAAATCTTTATCTTCAAAATCTATAGATCCTATAATTCTTGCAAACTCTTCTCCGTTTTTATTAATAAGAATAGTTGTTGGAAGTCCTATTAATGAGAAGTTATTTGCAAGTTTAATAGAATCGTCATAATAAATTTTTAGATTTTCAATTTTTAAATCCTCAAAAAATTTCTTAGCTTTGTCTATATTTTCTTTTCCTACATTTATAGGAAGAATAATTAAATTCTCTATTTTTTTATTTGACTGAAGGATATCTAAAGATGGCATCTCTTCTCTACAAGGAGCACACCAGGTAGCCCAAAAATTTATAATAACCAAATTATCTCTAAAATCTTCAAGAGAAACCATTAGATCTTCTGAATTTTTAAAGACTATATTAATAACTTTCTTTGGATCTTTATGGATTTTAAGATTTTTTATATATGGTTTTTGATCTGCTGTAGTAATTGGTGGAAATAATAAATATATAAATAACAAAAATAATTTTAAGCTTAATAATCTCATTCTAAAATGTATAGTTACATATCATGAGTAAAAATAAAAACAATAAACCAGTTTGGAGCACTAGAATTCAAAAAAAAAGCTCTAATTTATTTGCGAAAGTGGGTAGTTCGCTAAATATAGACAAAAGACTTTATAAACAAGATATTAAAGCCTCCACAGTTCATGTAGAGATGCTTTTTAAAAAAAAAATTATTTCTTTACAAATTAAAAATAAAATTGTCTGGGGACTTAAAAAAATTTTTAATGAGATAAATAAAAAAAAATTTATATTTAATAATCAAGCTGAGGATATTCACATGTGTATCGAAAAAAGACTATTTGAATTAATAGGTGAGGATGCTGGATTTATTCATACTGCAAGATCAAGAAATGATCAAGTTTTAGTTGATTTTAAACTTTGGATGATAGAAGCCTCAGAAGATATAATTAAAGAAATTGACTCAACATTAAATGTGATAATCAAAATTGCTGAAAAAAATATATTTACAGTGATGCCAAGCTTTACTCATTTAAAAAATGCTCAACCAATTTCTTTTGCTCATTATATTCTTGCTTATGTTGAAATGTTTAACAGGGACAAAAAAAGATTTTTAAATAATAGGGAATGCTTATTAGAAAATCCATTAGGTGTGGCAGCTGTTGCTGGAACAAGCTTTGATATAGATAGACAATATACTACAAAAAGATTAAAATTTAAAAATCCAACAGGTAATTCAATTGATACGGTTTCAGATAGGGATTTTGTTCTAGATTTCCTTTATTCAATTTCTGTTTGTACAAATCATATATCAAGATTCGCGGAAGAATTTATTTTATGGAATTCTGATGCTTTCGATTTAATTAAACTGAAAGATAAAGTTGTTACTGGATCTTCAATTATGCCGCAAAAAAAAAATCCGGATACACTTGAGTACCTAAGAGGTAAAACAGGAAATATTTATGGAAACTTATTTTCAATGCTAACGATTCTTAAAGGTTTGCCATTATCGTATTTTAAAGATCTGCAAGATGATAAGGAACTTGCTTTTAAATCTTTTGATCAAGTTAAGATATCTTTACAAATAATGAGAGAAGTTTTGAATAATTTTACAATTAATAAAAAAAAAATGATACAACTAGCAGAGACAGGATATACAACAGCTACAGATCTTGCTGACTATATTGTTCGACAATATAAATATCCTTTTAGAAAAGCATACCTAATAACTTCTAAAATTGTTAACCTTGCTGAAAAAAAAGGCAAAACTCTTAATCAACTGACTGTTAATGAAATAAAAGATGTTGATAAAAAACTAAATGAAGATGTATTAAAATTATTTAATATAGAAAACTCAGTAAAATCAAAAAAATCCTATGGTGGAACTTCTTTTGAAAATATAAAGAAAATGATAAAAAAATATAAAAAACATGCTTAAAAAAATATTTTTAATTTTATTTTGTTCGATAATTTTTTTTTCTTGTGGGAAAAAAGGTGATCCAGAATACCAAGGTCAAAAGAAACAATTAAAAATAATTAAATTTACTTAATGTATTTTAAGAAAAATAAACTTTTTATTGAAAAAGTCGCTGGTTTAAAGATAACTCAAAAATTTGGAACTCCGACTTATTGTTACTCACTTAAAAAGCTCAAAGAAAATATAAAAAATTTTCAGAAAAATTTTAGATCAATAAATCCATTGTTGTGCTTTTCGGTAAAATCAAATAGCAATCTTCAAATTTTAAGAGAAATTAAAAAGTCTGGAATGGGTGCTGATGTTGTTTCAAAAGGAGAAATGATACAGGCTCTAAAAGCTGGTATATCGCCAAAAAAAATTGTTTTCTCTGGAGTAGGAAAAAAAACAGACGAATTAAAATTTGCAATTGAAAAAAAAATTTTACTTATAAATGCTGAATCTGAAAGTGAAATATTTGAGATTGAAAGGTTAGCAAAATCAAAAAGAACAATTGTAAACATCGGTATAAGACTTAATCCTAATATCGATGCAAAAACTTTAAAAAAAATTTCAACTGGTAAGCATGAGGATAAATTTGGGTTAACCGAGAAAGCGTTTTTAAATATTTTAAACAATTTTAAAGATTCAAATTTCTTAAAAGTGAAATGTTTAAGTGTACATATAGGTAGTCAAATTACAGATTATAAACCATATTCAAAAATGATAAATGTTTTGGATAAAATTATAAATAAATCTAAGCACTTATTTGATTATATAGATTTAGGTGGTGGAATGGGGATTCAATATGAAAAAAAAACAAAGTTGTTTAATTATAAAAAGTATAACGGTATAATTAAAAAATTTTTAGGAAAACATAATGTTAAAATTATTTTTGAGCCTGGTAGATCAATAATTGCTAATTGTGCTGTATTATTTGCTCAAATTATTTATATAAAAAATACAGGAAAAAAAAGATTTATAATTTTAGATGCTGCAATGAATGATCTTATGAGGCCAGCTCTGTATGGATCATATCATAATATTATTCCTTTAATTAAAAGTAATAAAAAAAATAAGAAAATACACGATTTTGTGGGGCCTATATGTGAAACAACTGACAAATTTTTATCTGTTAAAGGTTTCCAGCACCTTAAAGAGAAAGAGTATGTTGCCATTTCAGATGTTGGAGCATATGGAATGTCTTTGTCCTCAAATTATAATTTAAGACCTAAAGCACCGGAGATAATGATAAAAAATAAATCGTCAAAGATAATTCTTAAAAGGCAAAAGTTATTTAATATAATTTAATAGATAATTTCATTTTATGTCAAAAATATTTTTTTCAATAATTTTTTATAGCGGGGTTGTTTTAGTCTTGATAATATTTCTACCGTCTTTAATGATGCCAAAAAGTATTTCTATTTTTGGAGGAAAAATATTGGGATATTGGTCAAAATTTTGTGTAAATTTTTTTCTTTCAGCTAATGTAAGAATAATTGGTAAAGAGAATATTTTAAGTAATGAAAAGTTTTTTATAGCATGTACTCATCAATCAGCCTTCGAAACATTTTATTTGCAAGCAATTTTTAAAGGGCCAAAATTTATATTAAAAAAAGAACTTATTAAAATTCCAGTTTTTGGATGGTATTTAAAAAAAATTGGATCAATAGCAGTAGAAAGAAATAAGATATCTAAGGAAAAGATAAATTTTCTAGATCAAATAAAAATTTCTTCTCAAGATAATAGGCCTATAGTTATCTTTCCTCAGGGAACTAGAACAGAACCATTTGCAAGACCAAATTTTAAAAAAGGTGTAGCTAGAATTTATAATGAATTAAATATTAATTGTTTGCCGGTTACAATTAATTCTGGTGAAATGTGGCCTAAGAATGGAGAGTTGAACAAAAATAAGAATATAACAATCACAATTCTTAAACCAATAAGACCAGGTCTTGAGAGTAAAGAATTTTTAAATTCATTACAAAGTAAAATGTATGAAGTTTTAAACGAGACCTCTAGCCCTTCATCGGCATAACGACATATATGCTATCAAAATCTGATGGGTCTTTTATTAATGCTGGTGAACCTGTCTCGTTTAAATAAAGTTCGATTTTGTCACCATCAAGTTGGGAAGCTATATCAATTAAATATCTAGAGTTAAAGCTTATATCAAGCTCATGATCAAACTTTACATTAAGTGTTTCATTGCCATCTCCACTACTAGTGTTATTCACTGAAAGATCTAATTTATCTTTTATTAAATTGAATTTTACACCATCTTTTTTATCTAAAGATACTGATGCAACTCTATCAACTGAACTTAAGAAAAGTTTTAAGTCAACCTCTAATCTTTTTTTATTATTTTTAGGAATAACTTGTAAATAATTTGGAAATTTACCGTCTATTAATTTAGATATTAATATACTATTTTCCAATTCAAATTTTATTTTTGACTTTTGATTTGATATCTTAACCTCCCCTTCGTAATCCTCAAGAAGATTGACTAATTGAAAAATTGTTTTTTTTGGTAAAATTACAGGTTCAAATTTAATTTCATTTTCTAAAAGTATTTTTGAAATTGACATTCTATGGCTATCGGTCGCTGCTGCTGTTAAAAAATTCTTATCGTCTAAATTAGTTTGATGCAGATAAATACCACTCAAATAGTGTCTAGTTTCATCATTTGAAATTGCGAATTTACATTTATTTAATAATTTTAATAATTGCTTTGATTTAATTTTGAATTCATTACTGGTAAAATTTTCATCCGTTAATGGAAATTCTGATGCAGAAATACAATTAAGATTAAAAATAGATTTTTCAGATTCCAATTGGATCTTATTTTCACTTGAGAGGCTAAAATTTATTTTTTTACCAGAGCTAAATTTTCTTATAATATCATACATTATTGATGAGGTTGTTGTTGTTTTGCCCTCTTCAATAATTTCAACGTTTTTAATCTCATTTATAAATATCAAATCAAGATCGGTTGCGATGATACTTAATTTTGAATTACTAGCATCTAGTAGAATATTTGACAATATGGGTAGTGTACTTCTTTTTTCGATAACACCTTGGCAATAGCCAAGTGATTGTTCAAGATCATTTTGATTAACACTAAATTTCATTAACTTTATTATTGTATAAAATTTGATTTTTTAAAGTATCAATATTATTTGATAAATCATTATCATCTTTTTTTAAATTTTCGATTGTTTTAATTGAATGAATTACAGTGGTGTGATCTCTATTAGAGAAATCTCTTCCAATTTCAGGCAAAGATTTAGATGTTAAAATTTTTGTTAAATATATAGCAGTTTGTCTTGGCCTTACTAAATACCTTGATCTTCTTGAGGATAACATTTCAGTTTTTGAAATTTTAAAAAATTTGCAAACTAGTGACTGTATATTATCAACTGTAACCTTGTTTTCTCTAAAATTGAGAAGGTCTTTTAGTACAATTTTTGCTTCAGAAATATTAGGTGTTTTATTGTAAATTCTAGAAAAAGATACAATTCTATTTAAAGCACCAACTAATTCTCTAATACTATTTTTTATTTCTTTACTTAAAAAGACTTGAATTTCCTCAGATATATCAATTTGATTAGAATAATATTTTCTTAATTCTTCAGCTTTTAGCTTTATAATTTTATATCTTAAATCATAATCAGGTTGTTGAATATCAATGACTAAACCACCTGAAAATCTTGATTTTATTCTTTCTTGAATTCTTAAAAGCTTATTTGGAGGTCTGTCCCCTGAAATAATTATTTGCGAGCCTTTGTCCAATAAAGCATTAAATGTATGGAAAAATTCTTCTTGCATTGCTTCTTTACCATTCATGAATTGAATATCATCAATTAAAAAAACATCTGAATTTCTAAAATAATCTTTAAATTTTACCATTTCATTTGATTTAATTGATTTAACAAATTGATACATAAATCGTTCTGCGGAAATAAACATCACCTTGGACTCATTTTTAAGTTTATGCCCTATTGCGTTTAATAAATGAGTTTTACCCATTCCTACACCACTATAAATGTACAAAGGATTGTAATGAGAAGTTTTATCAGAAACTTTCTTTGAAGCTTCATATGCAATCTTATTACTAGTTCCTGTAATAAAATTATCAAAATTTTTATTAGGGTCAATTCTATTATATTGAAAAACAAAGTCTTTTATGAATGAAATATTACTTTTTGACTGCCCCAAATTTGCTGAATCTGAAGGTTTGTTTTCTGAAATTTCATTATTCTCAATAAGTGAAAGTTCAATTCTATTTATCTCAGTTCTATAATTTCTAACAATTTTTAATATTTCATCTAGGTATCTTGAAGTAATCCAATCCCGTATGAAACGTGTTGTGACTGATAAAAGTATATAGTTGTTAAATTCATCTTCAAAATTTATTTTTTTAAGCCAACTCTCATAAATATCATTACCAAACTTATTTTTCATTTCTATCTGAATTTTATCCCATGAAATTTTAGTTTGCTTTTCAGTTTTAATTAAATTTTTGTTTTTCATGAATTTTGTGACGAGATTTACTAAAGACCTTTTAAAATTTTTTATCAACAAAAATTTTTTAAAATTTAAAAAAAAATAAAATCTGCAAGTGTATTTTAATTTTTTTTTTTTAAATCAGTAATAGAAATTTTTTTAAACTTTAGGTAGTAAAGATTTAAATTATGAAAAAAAAAATTATATTATTTTAAGTTTTTTTTTGTTAACTATATTTAGTAATTTTTTTAAAAATATAGTTATATTTAGTGCAAATCTTAAGTTGAAGAAACCTATATCGCTTATTAGTTGTTAAAGAGTATTTATTTTTTTTGTTATTCTTGACAAGTTTCGAGAAGCATTACCTTTTTTAATTATGCCTGTCTTTGCAATTTTCATTATTTCAGAATTAAGCTTAGGTAAATAAGCTAAAGCTTCTTTTTTATTTTTCTTTTCAATTAAAACGTTCATTTTTTTTATTGCATTTTTAAATCTACTTTTCCTCAATTTATTGACTTTTGTCTCTCTAGATATTCTTCGAGTAGTTTTAATTGCTGATTTTGTATTTGCCATAACGCGAGGAGATATAACTGCTCAAATTGATGTGGTCAACTGCTTATTTTTTTATTTTTGACAAATATTACAATAGAAAGTGGACCTATTGGAAATAACATCGCGTAAAATTTTACCTCGACAATAACTTTTAGTACATTTCTTCCCCTCCCTTCTATAAACCTTAAAATAATTTTGAAAATTACCTAAATTTCCTGAAGTATTAACAAAGTTTCTTATACTTGAGCCACCCTTTTTTATTGAATCGTTTAAAACAATTTTAGAGTATTTTACTATTTTTTTTAATTCACTATCTGAAAGATCGCAAGATCTTTTCTTAGGATTTACTTTACTTTCAAATAAAATTTCTGAAGCATAGATATTTCCTATTCCAGAAACAAACTTTTGATCTAAAAGATAATCTTTTATATTTTTATTTTTATTTTTAAGTCTTTTTTTTACATAGTTGAAATTAAATTTTTCATCAAAGGGCTCAATGCCATAGCTATCTATAAAATTTTTCAATTTTTGAGTATTGGGTAAAATTTTGAAATATCCGAACCTTCTTGGGTCATTATAGATTAATCTAGAATTTTTAAATATAAATTCAATATGGTTATGTTTAATAGGTAAAAAAGGTGAGTGATAGAAGCTCGAATTTGTAACTAAACTTTTTTTTGGACTTTGTTTGACTATATGTATAGTTCCAGACATTCCTAGATGTATAATACAATACAATTTGTTTAAGAACTCAATAATTACATATTTAGAAAATCGTTTTATATTTACAATTATTTGTTTCTCAACAATATTCTTAAAATTTCTTGGAAGCTTAAACCTCAAGTTTCTATTTCTTACAATTACTTTTAGAATTTTTTCAGATTTAACGTTTTTTATAAGTGACTGTTTGACAATTTCTACTTCTGGCAATTCTGGCATTTAATACTATATTAACAGATAATAAAAAAAAATAATGAAGCAAATTTTACAAAATAATAAAGGCCTTATTCAGAAAGTATTTGATAAAGTATCTAACAAATATGACTTAATGAATGATTTTATGTCACTGGGTATTCATAGGCTTTGGAAAAGAGATTTAATCAACTTAATGTCACCATCAAAAGGTACAAAATTAATTGATGTTGCATGTGGGACAGGTGATATCGGTAAGTTATTTTTGGAAACAGTAAATTATAACGGCGTAGTTTACAATGTTGACCCAAATAAAAATATGATTAACGAAGGGAAAAAAAAGTTCAAAAATATTGATAATATTAAATGGTTTGTAAATCCAGCTGAAAATCTTAAATTTAGAGATAATTACTTTGACTTCTATACTATTAGTTTTGGATTAAGAAATACAAAAAATATTGATAAGTCTATTAAAGAAGCTTTTAGGGTTTTAAAACCAGGCGGAAAATTCTTATGCCTTGAATTTTCAAAAGTTCAAAATGAAAATTTCAGAAAAATTTATAAAAAATATTCAAAATTGATACCTAAAATAGGAGATTTTATCGTAGGAGAGAAAGAGCCATATGAGTATTTAGTTGAGAGCATAGATAAATTTATTAATCAAGAAGAATTGCTTTATTGTATGAATAAAAATAATTTTACGAATTGCAAATATAGAAATTTTAATGGAGGAATAGTCGCAATACATTCTGGTTGGAAAGTTTAATGTTAAAAAAAATTTTTATTTTATTCAGAATTGCACGAAGATTAGCTGTATCTGATGCTGTAGAAATTATTTCAAGAATACATCAGCCACCTCTTATTATTAAGATTTTTTTAAATATTCTTTCCTTTTCGTTTTATAAAAAAAATAATAATTTGGATAATAAATCTGATGAAGACAAATTATGTGAGTCAATCCAGGGTATGGGAACGACTTTTATAAAATTAGGTCAGTTTTTAGCCACTAGGCCAGATATAATTGGAGAGGAGGTTTCAAAAAAACTAGAGAAACTTCAAGATAGATTGCCTCCATTTACTATGCAGAAAGCTAAAAACATCTTAAAAGAGAGTTTAGGCCTAGACAACTTCAATTCTATTTTAAATCTTAGTGAACCAGTCGCTGCAGCATCTATAGCGCAAGTTCACAAAGCGCAAATTAACGAAGATGGAATTATAAAAGATGTTGCAATTAAAATACTTAGACCTGAAATCAAAAAAGTTTTTAATGAAGAGATAGATGCATTGATGCTTCTAGCATATATAATTCAGAGCACAGTAACAAAAACAAAAAGACTAAAATTAGTAGAGATAGTTTTTCTCTTAAAAGAAATTACTAATCATGAGATGGATTTAAGATTTGAGGCAGCTGCTGCTAACGAATTCGCCGAAAATACAGAAAATGACTCGGGTTTTTTTGTTCCTAAAATTTACTGGAATTATACTAGTGAAAAAGTTTTAACGTTAGATTGGGTTGATGGCGTTTCCATAAGAGAAAAAGATTTAATAAATGAAAGAAATATAGATACAAAAAATATAGCCTCTAATATTATTCAACATTTTTTAAGACACGCAGTAAGAGATGGTTTTTTTCATGCAGATATGCACCAAGGCAATTTATTTATAAATGCAAGCGGACAGATCGTACCAATTGATTTTGGTATAATGGGAAGAATTGATAAACTTAATAGACGCTATCTCGCAGAAATTTTATTTGGTTTTATTCAAAGAGATTATAAAAAAGTTGCTGAAGTTCACTTGGTGGCAGGTCTGGTACCAAGTAATGTCAACGTTGATGAACTCGCTCAAGCCTTAAGGTCAATAGGTGAGCCAATTTTTGGTCAATCCGTTAAAGATATTTCAGGGGGAAGGTTGCTTAAGCAATTATTTGATATTACTGAGAAATTTAATATGCAAACCCAGCCGCAGCTTCTTTTATTACAAAAAACAATGGTGGTTGTTGAGGGTGTTGCAAGAAAACTTAATCCCGAAACTAATATTTGGGAAACTTCAAAACCAGTTTTAGAAAAATGGCTTAGAGAGACTAAGGATCCAATAAATAATTTTACAGAAACTTTAAAAGATTCTGCTGAGGTTTTGAGAAAACTTCCAGAATTACCTCAAATGATGGAAAAAGCTAATCAAGCACTATCGTTCTTAGCAAGTGGTCAAATCCCTCAAAATTCAAATTCTTACTCAGCAATGAAAAATAAAGAAATCGAAATGAAATCCTTTAGAAATCAAAGTATTATTGGTTTATTACTGCTTGTATTTATAGGTTTCATGGTATTTTAATCTGAGAATGAGTGAATTAAAAAATAAAAAAATATTATTAGTTATCACTGGAGGAATTGCAGCTTATAAAGCTTTAGAATT
>MDSV01140833.1_pt1 | contig 11115 bp, 9 predicted proteins | sample 810851 | NCBI WGS metagenome assembly MDSV01 (sample SAMN05326640, study PRJNA326480) | marine metagenome | isolation source: seawater | place: Atlantic Ocean: North East | collected 2012 | reverse complement strand
CTCGATGTACTGCTGGGAAGTCTTTTGGCTAATTCTTCTGCATCATCATTAGGTGTATCTACATATAAATGAACTAAGCCACCATATAGAATGGCATCGTTCGTCCTTCCCATACCAATTAGGAAATCAGGTGCGGGTGGCGGGAGTGGTGCTGAACCAAAACCATCTACTACTTTATCTATTGGAAAACCTAATTCATGAACTTTATGTAAACCCACTTCGAGCACTCTTCCTACAACTTGAGTTGTTCCACATAGAGAACGAGTCGGTGTTAGAATAACTGTTAGGTTCTTTTCAGAAATGCCACAGTCATCAACAATTTTATCTATAATTTCTTGAGGTGGATTCTGATCAACTTCTAATACAACAACAGTTGAAAAGAACTTATCCTCATATTGTATGTCTTTAAATATTTCCTCTTTACCTGCAAGAGCTCGACATGGGCCAGAGCCCAACGCAGAAAAATTATCATCATTTTGTACAAAAGATAAAGACCAACCGGCATATTGACTGCCTAAACATGATAAAACCGGATCTGTACTGTGCACATGTATGGATAAAGGCCAATTTGGCGTGTTATTGGTCATTGTGAGGCTTACTGTTCCCAGTCCTCCCATACAAATTTCAGTGATGATTCTACCTGCTTCAAGACATCCAGTTGATTTGATTCCAGCATCTACGATTTTTGCGCCTCCATCGGATTCCATAATACTTAAATTAAGCTTTTCATGTGACTCAATAAGTTTTTCAACTAGCGGTTTAACTTGTTTATTTATGCTTATATTCTTATTCATATTCTAGCTGGGTATTATAACAGTCAATTATTTCCATAGCACTTATAATTCGTTTTTTTATTTTAACCATAAGATCATCTTTTTGATTAGAGTGAATATTGATAGTAAATAATGGCATATCTTTCTTTATGAACGTTCCAATTATTGGTTTGTCAGTTAAATCTTGGAGTTTGTTGATAGAGTCATCAATAACTAAATCTTTTTTTGCATAAAGAATAATGTATGCATAATATTGATTACTTATCATCTTCATCTCATTGTTTATTAAACCTAGATGATGATGCATAAGGTTTTTATACTTTCTTGTATACAATCGGTATGATGAAGATAATCTAGGATTTAAATCCAATAATAAAATTTTATTACCAACTATTTTAAAATCGATACTACAATAACCTTTGATGTCATACAAATCAGATAAATCAAGTATAAATTTCTTCGGAAAATCTATATTAATATCATTTAAACCTAAGTTCATTGCACCAGAATGAAGAAATGGATATTTATGATTGTCTTGGACCAAGAATAATTGATTATAACCTAATATCTTAGAAAATTTGCCATTAGCTATGAAAGAAATTGAGTAAGTTTTTCCTGGTAGATACTTTTGATAGTATGTATTTTCTGAAAATGCGCTATTGCCTACATTCATTCCGCCAGAACTATTATGTTTTTTACTCAAGAATTTATAATGATAGGATTCAGATATTTCTGGTAATGATATTTTTTCATTAAAGATATCTTTATCTAAGTTATATATATTACTTGCGTATCTATATTTAGAAAATAAATTACCTGCTATGTAAAACTCATTATCTAAGTATTCTTGAATACTAGGCTTCTCCTCTAGTCCAGAGCCGTATATAATTTTTGTTGATGTATTATCCAAATTATTTTGTTTTAGATAATTTTTAAATATTTCCAGAGATTGAATATGATTCTTATCTTGTGAATAAGGATCTATGTAATAAACACTCTCAGCAAGTTGCATAACATCTTTATGATATGCTTCATGGCCATTAGCGATTAGTAGAACTTTTTTAAACGCTTTTTTGTGCAAATTTAAATGCATCTTCAAAATCTAAGTATACTGGATCATCAGACGTATACATTAGTTTTAAACATTCATGTTGAGATTTATATTTTACATTCCCAATTGCTAGTGCGCCGATACCAAGACATTTATTTGGAGATTTTTCCATTATTTTGCCACTATCCATGACATCCACACCGGCAATTCCTGATGGTGGAACTGCATTAGTATCTGCACATATTTTTAAATTTTTACTCATTTGTACATTATCATCAGTCATTAATTGAATTCCTGCAGCTCCAGTATTTAATACAATATCAGCATCATTGAGATAATCTTGTTTATCCGCATCCATGCCTGCCATAACATTTTTAGATTCATATCGATCATTACAAATTGCTGCAGTTTTCTCAGCTTTTTCAATACTTCGACCAACTAATCTCACGCTTGCTCCTGCTTTAGCACAAATTACAGCTGATGCTACTCCCACAGGTCCAGTACCCCCAAGAATCACAACATTTGATTTATCTAATCCTTGTTTAAAACTATCTTTAAGATACTTTTCAGTGAGCGCGACCATGCCTGCAGCAGTTGTGAATGCGCCACTTGGGTCAGCAAAAACGGATACTTCAAATGGAGGTACCATATGTTTTTTTGCCTCTTGGATCATATCCATAGCTTCATGTGTGTCGCGTCCACCAAAAAATATTCCTGTTCTTTGAAGTCCTGATGGAGATCTAGAAAATATTGCATCTTGGACTAAAGTTTGTATTTCTGACTGCTCAACGCTTGTATATGGGATGATATTAGTCCATCCAGCATCAATAGCCATGTTCACATCAAAAGGACTAGCATTCTTCTCAGATGTTATTAGATGTAATATATATGGTTTGTCCATAAGAATCTCCTAAGAGTAAGTTAGCTTGCGTGCATTATTTTTAGCTGACACGACCTCATATGAGAGGTTATTATACATACTTATTGCATTATCTAAAACAGGTAAAATTTCTTTTAGATTATTTTTAGAATCAACAAACATATAGCTTGTTGGTCCCCAAGAACTCTGCCCACAACCTACAATGAATTGTTTAGAAATGTGATTTACGACTTTATTAATATCATTGCTTAAATATAGAGATTTCTGTATCTTTGAATAAAAACTAGCATTAAGCCTTTGAAACTTAGTTAAACTCTCTGCAAATATTTTAAAATCATTATAAATTACAGATGGTATCAACTCATTCAACATAACATCAGATAAGTTCTTACGAAGATTCTCTGAGCTGTTTGATGCGAAAAATTTTTGTTCAGATTTACCATGCAGACCTCTTTTTTTATTATCAAACATAAGAATGGCTTTCCATTCTTTAGGAAATCTACTCTGGAAGATTATTTCACTCTTCGAAAGATTATTTTTTGGCGCGTCAATTATAAAACCTCCCTTTTTATAACAGTTCAGCCCAATACCTGATCTAAAGTTTCTATTAAATATATTTGCGCTAATATCTAGTTTATAAAATTTAGTGATTAATTCTTCTACCGACAATATAAGTTGAGTTCCTGATCCTAGTCCAATATGATTTTCAGGTTTATGTACGCACTCAATTTTAATACTAGTATGAAGTTTCTTCATTCTAAGAAAATTTAATATTTTATTAGTTATATCTTTTGGGAGATTTGATTCGAATATTTTTGACTTTTTAATATGAATAATAGTTGGCTGCCCAGAAATTGAGACACCTGCACCGCCATATGTATAAGGGCTTGACGCATTCAGACTAATAAAACCCAAATGTAATCGCGAGTTAGTCTGAATATTTACTTGATTGAATATCTTCCTGTTAGCCATTAAAATAGAATATATTAATGTTTATTCATGTAAAGTTATTTATTATTGATGTAAAATAATTTATGCCAAAAATATCAGATGATCTTAACTACAAGAATATAGTCTGTCCTTTTTGCTCTCTCCACTGCGATGACTTAGAAATAAATGTTCATGATAATAAACTGCTTGTTAAAAGCAATGTTCCTAAATCATGTGCGTCTAAATATGAAAAGCTTAATCATTCAAAATTTAGAGATAGAGCTATAACAGTCAAAGGTAAACTGTGTGATTCAAAAAAAGCTTATCAGTACTCTAGACAACTTATAAAAAAGTCGAAAGAGACGGTTCTTCTCAACTCAAGCGGTGATGTGAATGTTACTCGCGAGGTACTATCAGCTGCATCAAAGATGAATGCCATTATTGATCATAGTAATAGTAGTATTTTTTTAAAAAATATAAGTATATATCAAAGACGAGGGTATATGGCAACATCACTGACAGAGATTAAGAATAAATCAGATGTTATTATTATCTTTTCTAATGATCTTTTTAAAACTTATCCGCGCTTAATGGAAAAGTTTCTAGCGACCAAAAATAGTTTCAGTATTGATTCAAAAAATAAAGAGATATATGTAATTGGCAAAAAAATAAATAATAGAAAAAGCTGTGATATAAAGGATAACAGGATAACCTATATTGACTATGACAATAGACTTATTTCAAAGCTTCTAAATAGCTTAAATGATAAGAAAAATAATTCTCCTATTAGCAATAAGATTTTCAATAAGTTACTAACTAGTATTGAAGCATCTAAATATTTATCAATTCTTTGGGCAACATCTGAGTTTGCCACTTATAAAGAGTGTGATGAAATTATATATAATATTTCTGCATATGTTGTCTCACTCAACAAGACAACAAGAGCTGGTTGTTTATCATTAGCAGGAAATGATGGAGATGTAAGTTTCACACAAACTTTAGGATGGATGACAGGATTCCCATCTAGGATTAAATTTACTGGGAGTTTCTTTGAGTATGATAAAGATACAAATAATGCAGTACAATTAATTGATTCAGGAAATTCAGATTTAGTAATACATATCAATCCCCTATCAGACAAAAAGTTAATCTTAAATAAGAAAAATAAGAATATAGTCATAGGACAGCCTTCTACCAAATTTAATATTGAACCAGACGTTTTTATACCATGTGGCATTCCAGGTATAGACTTTACTGGACATATATTTAGAACAGATAATGTTGTGAGTTTACCATTGACGTCATTGAGACTATCCTACTATAAAAGTACACAAGAAATACTTAGAGAGATTACAAAATAATGAGTAGTCTATGTTTAAAGAATGGTCAAATATTTGATCCTATAAATAAAGTTTTCAATAAGAGGAAAGATATTTATATTAAAGATGGAAAAATTGTGGAAAGTTTAAATGAAAAAAGATTTGAAACTATTGACTGTAAGGATAAGATAATTATGCCAGGTGCTATTGATTTACATACACATATAGGTGGTGGAAAAGTAAATATAGCAAGGTTGATGCTTCAAGAATTTCATAATAATAGTGATAGAGACTATGATTTAACTGCTGATTTTGTTCCAAGCACACTTAAAACTGGGCTACAATATATCAAAATGGGTTATACATCCTGTTTTGAGCCAGCAGTGCTTCCGATAAATGCTAGACAGTCTCATGCAGAAATGGCTGATACACCGTTCATTGATAAAGGTGGTTATGCACTTCTAGGTAATGATGATTTTCTATTAGATTTAATTTCGAGAGGTGCTCACCAATCAGAGATTAATGATTATGTAGCATTCATATTAAATGCAACTCAATGTATAGGTATAAAAGTTGTTAATCCGGGGGGAATAAATGCTTTTAAATTTAATCAACGAGCGCTGAATGTTGATGAGAATTCTATCAGGTATAAAATCACACCACGTAAAATAGTTCGGGTACTCGCTAGGGCTGTTTATGAATTAGGTATACCCCATCCTTTGCATGTCCACTGTAGTAACCTAGGTGTACCTGGAAATTTTAAATCAACAATTGAAACTATAAAAGCTGCCGAAGGTTTACCTGTACATATTACTCATATTCAATTTCATAGTTATGGCAATAATGGTGACCGTAATTTTTCATCAGCCTCAGCCGAAATAACTGACTATGTAAATAAAATACCGAATCTTACATGTGATGTTGGTCAGGTTTTATTTGGACAAACAGCAACAATGTCTGGGGATAGTATGAAACAACATGCAAATCATAGTCATGCTCACCCAGATAAATGGCTTTGCATGGATATCGAGTGTGAAGCTGGATGTGGTGTAGTTCCGTTTAAGTACACAGACCAAAGCTTCGTAAATGCTTTGCAATGGGCAATCGGCCTTGAAACATTTCTTTTAACAGAAGATCCAGATAAAATATTTCTTACTACAGACCATCCTAATGGAGCTCCATTTACGTCATACCCTCACTTAATTAAACTGCTTATGGATAAGACATTTAGAGATAACTTGCTAGATCAACTGTCAGTAGATATTTCAAAACATACTATTTTGAAAGACATAAATAGAGAGTATACGCTGTCTGAGATTGCAACAATGACACGATCAGCACCTGCAAAGATCCTAGGTCTGACGAATAAAGGTTCGCTCTCAAGGGGCGCTGATGCTGACGTGACAATTTATGATAGCAATATTAGAGATATAGAAGAAATGTTTGCAAATCCGACACATGTTATTAAAGATGGTGTCATAGTAGTTAAAAATGGCGAAATAAAGAACTATACTTGGGGTAAAACACAAGTTGTTAAACCTGAATATGATGTATCCATTGAGAAGAAACTAAAAAAATATTTTGATAAATATCATACTATTTCATTACCTAACTACTCAATTAGTAATGATGAAATGTCAGAGGTAATTGGATCTGATGTAAATGAAATCATGTGTAGCAGGAAAAGAATATCATGAGAATAAATGGATTAACTATTGAGAATACTTTTGCTGAAGCTTTTAATATGAAAGCTAGTAGAATAATAGTAACTGCTGACAATATAAAATGGGCCAAAAATGCAGCTGCATCATTTACTGGATTTGCAACATCTGTTATTGCCTGCGGAGTAGAGGCAGGTATAGAAAAACAGTTGAAACCCAAAGAAACGCCAGATGGTAGACCAGGATATTCCATACTCCTCTTCTCAATGTCGCGTAGTCAGCTAGAGAAACAACTTGAGACAAGAGCTGGACAGTGTATCTTGACTTGCCCAACTACAGCACTATTTTCAGGTCTTGATGGAGAAGACATGATTCCGCTTGGAAAAAATTTAAAATATTTCGGAGATGGTTACCAAATATCTAAACGTATCAATAAAAAAAGATTTTGGCGAATACCCGTAATGGATGGAGAATTTATGTGCGAGGAGATGACTGCACGTGTCCCAGCAATTGGTGGTGGTAATTTCTTATTATTGTCAAAAAACCGAGCTTCATGTCTTTCAGCATGTGAGATAGCAGTGAGTGTAATGAGTAATATAGATAATATCATAACACCATTCCCAGGTGGCGTTGTCAGATCTGGATCTAAAGTTGGCTCAAAGTACAAAGCGCTGATAGCGTCAACAAATGATGCATTTTGCCCTTCTCTAAGTGGTATCACAGGTAGTAAGTTACATAGAAGCGTTAATTGTGTAATGGAGATAGTTATAAATGGTTTGACTAAAGAAGATATTGATAAGGCTATGCGTGAGTCACTTATTGCTATATCTAAATCTAAATACAAAAAAGATATTGTGTCTGTTTCAGCTGGTAATTATGGTGGAAAGCTAGGTCAGCATCACTTTCATTTAAGAAAGATATTAAAATGAAACCTTTAGTATTTAAATGCAAAATCAAAGATAAACAAAGGCTGGATATGAGCTGGCTTTCAAAAATTAAAACATCTAATTTGTTAGCTATTAAAAATCTCTCAGTAAACTATGGAAGTAATAGATACAAGCTGTCTACTTTATTTAATATATCTGGTAATAACTTCAAAGACATTATAATTAATAATTCAAATAATCACCTAGATAATATTGGAAATAACCTTGAAGATAAGAAAATTACTATTTTTGGGAATGTGGGATTTGGTCTTGCGAGGAGTATGATTAGCGGAGAGATTATATTAAATGGAAATGCTGGTAAAAATGCATGCTCTGGAATGAGAGGAGGTTCAGTACATATATTAGGAAATGCAGATGATGGGTTTTGCAGTTTGCCTACCGGCATGAATGAAGGATTCATTGATGGGTTTATATATGTTAAAAAAAATGTTGGAAATAACTCTATCATAAGAATGAGAAGAGGAAATATTATAATAGGTGGAGACATAGGGTCAGGCTCATGTCTGGAGCTAATATCAGGTTCTGTAGTCATTTTAGGAAAAATTGGTAATAAGTTTTGTCATAATGCTCGTAGAGGAACAATTTTTGCCAAAGATAAATCTATATGCGCTGAGTATATTAAGGCGAATCAAACAGATTTAACCTTTTTTAATTTCTATAAAATAAAAGTTAATAAAATTCTTGATAAAAGTATAATTAATTCTTCTAAACCTGTTAGGTACTTTGGAACTAAGTCTGAAAAGAAACTTATAGAGCTATTTATTATTTAATCACCGCATCATTGGAGGAATAAGTTTGCCATCATACTTATGTGCGAACTGATAACTTTCAATCTGATTTCGTAGGAAATTAATCATATTACTGGAAGCGAATTCTCTTTTACCAACAGCTCTATAAATCAACTTCCCCTCCGGATTTAACAGAAATGTTGTAGGTAGTCCGGGAACTCCCCAATTTACCTCTAATTCCATATCAACATATATTGGGAAAGATATCGGCATAAGTTTTTTAAATTCTTCTATATTTTCTGGTCCTGGACCAACATGAAGTCCTAAAACTGTGAACTTATCACTTTTAAGTGTTTGATGAAGTTTTTCTAGTAATGGCATTTCCACTTTACATGGGTTACACCAAGTTGCCCAAAAGTTGACTAAAACAAATTTACCTTTTAAGTCCTGTAAGGTTCTTTTTTCACCATTCATATCTATAACATTTATCTCTGGCGCCATATCTGCAGCTGGCATTGGATCCATAAGCATTTTCGAGTTTGATTGAGCTTGGTGTGCGGGTATTATTAGAAAAATGATAAGAAAAATAACAAAATATTTCTTCATTTTTAATATTTTAGTTTGTTCTCATGAAACCAGTTTGGATCATCAAGCGATACTTCACCTATTGGTGCTGCAAAAGCATCCATAACAAGTGTATCCATATTTGAGCCAGTGAGTGTTTTCAGAAACTCAACTACATCATTTACTTCTTCTTTACTCAAGTTAAGGGGCATCATAAGAGGACTTATGGTTTCATTTTTCATTCTACCAACTTCTCTTACACCGCCCTCGTTGTAAAAATCAACGACATCCTTCAATGTAGCTAGTTGACCATTGTGCATGTAAGGACCTGATAGTTCTACATTTCTCAGTGATGGTGTTCTTATTTTCCAACGATCACCAGGATCTTGTGTAATTAAATATAGACCTAGATCATTTGGTTTAATTTCATTTTTAAATCTTGAGTCATTAGCATAAACAGATGTATCAACATCTACCTCTACGCCTGGTGCTAAGACTACTTTTTTACGTGGAGGTTCAACATACATTGATGATTTGAATCCTATGCCAGTATTATGGAGCTTTTCATCAGTGAATAATGCATATTCATCATTTACTAAATGACATGCCATACAGTTACCTTTACCTTTGAAGATTTCAAATCCACGTTTAGCAGATTTAGAAATAGCTTTTGATTCATCATTGTAGTACCACTTATCAAATGGTGAATTACCACTCAGCAGACTGTATTGATATGCCGCAAGCGCTCTAGATAGTGAATCCATATTTACTGGCCCACCATATGTGCTTTCAAACAAGCCTTTATAATCAGGAATATTCTTAATTTTATTCAGAATATATCCGGGCGATGGATTAGCCATTTCATTATGAGCTAGCAAAGGTCCCCATACTTGATCCTCAAGAGAATTCTCTCTAGCATCATGGAAGAATCTAGATAAAAAGGCTGCATTCACAACTGTAGGAGCATTTCTTGGAACAGATCTCCCTTCGGTGCCTACAGCAGTTGCTAATTCATTTTGTGCAAAACCCATTTCTGGAACATGACAGATAGCACAAGATATTGTATCTGTGTGAGACAGTCTCCTATCAAAAAATAATTTTCTACCTAATTCAATCTTTTCAGGTGTAAGGTTTGTTCCTTCAGGTAGTTTAAGCTTCGGAAGACCAAGTTGTTTTGTCGTTGCAATTGTGTATAAATCTGCAGGCTTACCTGATCGATGCAAACTTTTGCTAGCACTTTCATAGTCACTGTCATAATAACCATCTTTATTGTCACCTGGCTTTGAAAGTTTTGATGTCTCAGATTTAACAGCATCTAATTTAGAATTAAAATTAGTATCTGCTGCAGCAATTAGCGTTCCATTATTTGTATTAGGATCGAGCAATGTTTTAATGTCATTAATAATTAAATCTGCATGAAGAAAAGAAACGCTATAGATGTTCCTAACTTGTTTATCCTTATCAATTAAAAAAACTCTAAGAATGTGAGAGATTGAGCCAACATAATTACCTTCACTATCATATTCTTTTATGATTCTTTGCTGATAACCATCGAGTATAGGATCAAGAATGTCTGCGTTTTTTGTTGTTAGAAATTGCCAATCTACGAGATGTCTCTCTGTACCAGCACCATAGAGCTTCATTATTTCAGGTGTATCGTTTTTAGGATCAAAACTAAGACTGACCAAATTCACCTGTTTTCCAATTTCTGGGTCTTTAGATAATTTTTGTTGAATTTTGTGAAATACAGCTGTAGCAAGTGGGCAACCATTAATATCTGTACAAGTGGTATACATAAAGTTAAGTAGTGTAACTTTATCTTCGTAGATATCATGTAATGATGTATTTTCCTCACTTTGATTAATTACATTGCCATCTTTAGCAGGTGAAAAACTAGCGAGTGTGTATGATGATGCGCTAGGAGGTGTAAATGTTAGACTCGTCCAACCAGGTGCGAGTGCTGTATTATCATATGTGACTTCTTGTGCTATGACAGCCACAGGCAATATGCAAATTAATAGTATTTTCCTTAACATCCCTGTCTTATTTTAGATTATTTTGGTATTCAAACAACCTTTATTTTAATAAGTGAAAGGCCGCTTAACCTAGATTAAGCGGCCTCAACGTTTCAGCCATTTTACGTTATCAACCACCAATGAGGGTGTCTGATAACTTAGACAAAACTTTATTTAGAAAGTTCTGCGACTTTAGCTCCATCTTTTGGAGATTTAGCATATAAAGAATATGCACCAAATCTCATTT
>MDSV01126512.1_pt1 | contig 11115 bp, 8 predicted proteins | sample 810851 | NCBI WGS metagenome assembly MDSV01 (sample SAMN05326640, study PRJNA326480) | marine metagenome | isolation source: seawater | place: Atlantic Ocean: North East | collected 2012 | reverse complement strand
CCGGAAGCCCGGCGAGAAGACTCTCTTGCAGAGCGTCCATTTCATCCCGAGAGCTCTTGGTGCCATCCTCGTATCCCGCCAGATGAAGTATCCCATGCACCAGATATAGAGTGATTTCTCGCTCCAGAGGGGAATTAAACTCCTCCGACTGCCTTTGAGCCGTTTCAACGCTGATTAGAATCTCCCCTTCGGCACCGTAGGGAAAGGTGATCACGTCGGTAGGCTCAGGATTGTCCATGAATTGTGCATGCACGAGGGATATCTCCTTGTCGCCGATCAGCGAAACTTCGACAGATTCGGGAGGACTCACCCGTGCTAAGCCTGCCTTCGTGACCTCCTCAAGCACAGCATCCCCTGCCCTCATCAGGCTTTCGACAAACACCCCCGAAATGGGACAGATGGTCTGTCTGTTATGAACTTGGACCCGGGGGCGTGGCATAGTTATACCTGGTCTCGCTCAGGATTTTCCCACGACCTTGCGCCGGTGCTTCTCCCATTCCTCCACGGGGACCACATTCCCTGTCCGCCCGGAAGACCGCACCTCGTTTGAGGCTTCTGCCCCTGAGGAATCCTCACGCTTTGGATAGTCGATACGACTGTGCATCATGCTCTGAAGCGTCTTGGTGAAGCTGTCCCGCACCTTTTTAAGGTCGCTGACTGTTAGACCGCAATTATCGAGCTGCCCATCCTTGATTCGATTAAAGACAATCTCATTCACCAGAGATCTTATCTTACTAGGCGTAGGTTTCTGCAGCGTTCGCGCCGCACTCTCAACCGCATCAGCGAGGGAGATAATCCCGCTCTCTCTTGTCTGAGGACTAGGACCTGGGTAGCGAAAGTTTTTTGCATCAACGACGGGAAGATCCTCAGGATTCTCCAATCCTTCTTGGACCTTCTCCTCTTCCATCTTTCTCTGCTCCTCTGCTTTCCGATAAAAGAAATACACTAGTGAATTCCCATGGTGCTCCCGGATGACATCAACAATTCTAGGATTCAGCTTACTCTTAATCGCCATGTCGACACCATCTTTCACATGGGCGATAACCACCAATGCACTCATGGTTGGAGTCAAGGCATCATGGGGATTTGATTCTCCTTGATTCTCAATGAAGTAAGCGGGCTTCTGAAGCTTACCTATATCGTGGAAATAGGAACATACTCTGCACATCATCGGGTTAGCTCCGATCTTCTCGGCTGCCGCTTCCGACAAAGACGCAACCACCATACTGTGATGAAAGGTGCCCGGGGCTTCCAGCTGCATACGCCGAAGTAGCTTATGATTCAGGTCGCTCAACTCCAGCCAGCTTATATCCGTTGTCAGGCTGAAGGCTGACTCCAACAAGGGAAGAAGACCGCTGACAATCATTCCTGTAATCAGCCCAATACCAAAAGCCGTCGCAACTTCGACTCCAAGGAGTTGCCACTCCAGAATCCCTCCATCAGCCAAAGAACCGAGGCCGATCATCTGGAAAGAACACGCCACCAGAACTGCAGCCCCGCCGATATAGAATCCTGCTCTGAGCAGCCGCCCCCGCTTGCGGACCTGCAGAGTTACAAGAACTGCAACCGCGCCACACACCACACTCATTACCAAGTAGGGCAAGACCGAATCCTGAGGCATCAGGAAGGCGCCCAGGAGAGACGCGGTGGCCACCGCATAAAGGCCAACCCCGGTCCCCAACAGAACTCCAAGAATTAATGGAGCGAATGCATATGGAACAAGCAATAGCTTAAATGGACCTCCAAGAGAGGGGTTCGCATCGACCATTACCGTTGCGAGCCAAATAGCAGACAGCTGAAACGCCAAGCCGCACAGGACGAGGAAGACGTGACTGTTTCGCTGCGTCACTTTGCGGAAAAGAACTTCCAAAAGGGCAAGACACAATCCCCCGGCTAGCAGGCACGAGAATCCAGCTCTGAGACTTGCCCCACCACTAGAGGCTGTCCCCACAAAATTAAATGCCAAAACCGCCGCAAAAAGAGCGAACGACAAATACAGGCCGTAGCGAATAACGATGCTACGGTCGAGGCCGGCGGCCAATGCCCGGTCAGAATGAGTACGGCGCTTCTTACCGGAAGATAAACCCTGCTGAGTGAGGCGGCGGCGCCTGATGGAATCGAAAAGCTCCACGGGTGAATGGGGACGTTCGGAACGCTGGTCGGCGAGGAACTCCCCGCGCTGCGGCGGCCCTTCTAGCGGCAATTACAAAGTTTTTCAACGTCATTCAACCTCCTGCTGCGTCACCTTGACTCACCCCTTCCTCTGGTAGCCCCATTTTTATTGGAGTTCCTATAATTTTCATAGGCATCAATTATTTCACTCACGACAGCGTGGCGGACCACATCTCCCCTCGAAAAACGGATGAATTTTACTCCAGCAACATCGCCCATGGCTGCCTCAGCCTCAACAAGCCCAGAGGCAATACCCTCGGCGAGGTCCACCTGACTCCCGTCTCCGGTCACTACACAAGAAGACCCCTCTCCAAGCCGGGTCAACAGCATGAACATTTGCTCCCTTGTGGTATTCTGAGCCTCGTCAAGAATCACGCATGAGCTCGCAAGCGTGCGGCCGCGCATATATGCGAGCGGCGCAATTTCGATTGTTCCATCTTCTAGATATCGATTCCCTTCCTCAGGCTCAAGAAGATCATGGATGGCATCATATAATGGACGGAGATAGGGAGCCACTTTCTCCTGTAAGTCTCCGGGAAGAAACCCCAGGGCCTCCCCAGCCTCTACTGCAGGACGGGTAAGAATCACCCGTGTAATCTCTCCTCTTTTGAGCCGGCACAACGCCATCGCCATTGCCAAATAGGTTTTTCCAGTTCCTGCCGGACCAATACCGAACACCACCGGGTGCGATTCCATAGCCTGGAGGTAGTCTTGCTGGCGCGGGCTACGGGGCGTAACCGCCTTCCGGGTCCGAGAACCAAGCAACCTCGTCGCAGTGAGATCGGACAAGCCCCTACTCTGCTTTCCCGCAACCATGTCGACTGCCTGCCGAAAATCCCGCTTATGAATAGACACCCCCGAACGGCGAGCTTCTTCGAGATCGGCAAATAGTTTCTTTGCCAGGTCCAAGCCCGCTCGTGATCCGCTGAACAAGATCCACCCGTCTCGGGTGACTACCCTCACTCCAAGAGACTGCTCGATATAATTAACCTCCCTCGCATCATTCGCGAAAAGCGAGTGCAGAAACTGAGGGGTTTCAAATTCCAATTTAAGTTGGTTATCAGGGACGGAGGGCTGACTCATCGTGGCTTCTGAACGTTTGTGAATGGACGGCACGTATTGAACAATTCCTCAGTCGCATCCAATCCCCAAGGCTGCCAAAGACAGGATCGACGCCTCCTCGCATACTGAGCTACAAAAACGGAGCTGGTCTCTCTCGCAGGAGGCACAACAGAAATACTGGCGATTGCAACGACTCCAACTGCAATTGACATAACGGTCCGAGGCTACACCACAATGCAGGCATCGAGACACCACTGTTGCCCCAGCAGTATGATTCACCTCTACCGCTATTCTTTGATCGAACACATAGCACTTACCCGCGAAACCCTCCCCTTCGACCCCTGCCTCTTTTCCATACGATACGATTCCTCCATCAAGTTGGCACACGTCAGAGAATCCTTCCCGCAGGAGGAAACCGCTGAACTTTTCACAACGGATCCCCCCGGTGCAGTAAGTCATTATTTTTTTCCCTTCTAGCCGACTCCGATTTTCTCTCACCCACCCCGGCAGCTCACGAAAATTTTCAACCGGTGGCAAAAGGGCTCCTTCGAAATGCCCTAGCTCCCACTCATATTGGTTTCGGGCATCTACCAAAACGGTGTTATCGTCCCTCATCAAATCTCGCCATTGCGCCGGAGTGAGATGCTCCCCGGTAATTTCACCAGGCGAAAAATCGTCTTTTCCGAGGTCCAGGGTCACCACTTCGTCTCGGCGTTTGATACTTAGCTTGGGAAAGGCATGCCCCGAAGCAGGATCCACCTTGAATTGGATACCCTCCGTCCTAGGGTCCTCATTTAGAAGCTTCATGTAGGTTTCGGTCATTTCCCGTTGCCCCGAAACAGTCCCATTCAGTCCCTCATCGGCAATCAGAATCCGACCTCGCAATTCCAGTGCCTCACACAGTTCCAAATGCTCGGCCAGATAACCTGCCGAGTCCTCGAGAGGCCGGTAGAGGTAATATAGCAGGATCTGGTAGGATTCTACGCTGATGCCTGAATTCAGGGTCTTGACCCTCCTTTTGCCAATTCCAAATTCCACTCTTTATAAAATAGACTCTGGCCCACGGATGATTCGGCCCTTTGATCCTACTCTTGCCCCTTCACAAGGCACAGGAAGAGAGAGAAGACCCATTAAGGCCTCTTCATCGATAAAACCGCAATTTACCGGGTAAATTCCCGCGTCGCTTCTCGACAACGGACTTAACCTCCCTATCCTCCCCGCCCGCCGCTAAGCCAATGGCAAGTAACAACCAACCCCTGCCCGGTTTCAGGGACTTCCCACCTCGCGAACGTCTCCAGTCCCGCTATTTGTTCGAGATCTGGAAACGGGTTGCCAAGCGCTATGGGTTTTCCGAATACGAGGGCCCTATTCTGGAGTCGGCGGATCTCTACCTCAGGAAATCGGGTGGAGAGCTAGGCGAACAACTCTTTCGGTTCCAGGACAAGGGAGGAAGAGATGTCGTCCTTCGTCCCGAGTTAACAGCCTCCCTCGCCCGAATCTCTGCTGGGCAGCAGAGAGACTACCCCAAGCCCTTGAAGTGGTTTGAAATCGGACGATGCTTCCGATACGAAAAACCTCAGCGAGGACGTCTACGCGAATTTTATCAGTTTAATGCGGACATTCTCGGGGAGGCCTCTCCGGCGGCAGACGCTGAGCTCATCGCCTTGTCGATTGATGTCATGCGTGAACTTGGATTCGGCGAGGATGACTTCTCAATCCGTCTATCGGACCGTCAGGCATGGATCAACTTCGCTCAAGGTCACGAAATCGCTCCCTCGGACCTCGATTCTTTTCTTCAGATTGTCGATAAGATCGAGCGAGATCCGGCCGACAAGATAAAGGAGAAGCTAAAGCCTTTTTCCGTCGAGTTAGAAACAGTGCGCAATTTTATCTCGTCTGCAGGGGACTCCTGCTCGGAAAATCTGTCTGAAGTTCTCAAAGATCTCGGCGCTCGTAATCTCGACAGATTCGTTGAGGTCGACCTCTCGATTGTTCGGGGACTGGCCTATTACACAGGGGTAGTCTTTGAGGTTTTTGACTCAGGGAAGAACCTTCGGTCAGTCGCTGGAGGTGGGCGCTACGACACTCTTGTTTCTATTGTCACTGACGGCTCCTCGGACCTCGCCGCAACGGGCTACGCGATGGGGGACTGTGTGATTTCCGAGCTAATTAAGGAGGTTCCTGCCGCACTGATCCAATATCAGGCATGGCTTCAGACGCAGGCAACCTGTGAAGTCTACATCATAATTGCTGATGAATCAAAGCGCTCGAACGCCCTCTCTCTGGGACACGCGATTCGAGACAGCGGGTTGGCAGCGGATTGGCCCCTTTCTCCTGTGAAGATCAACAAACAGTTCAAAGCTGCCGATCATACTCTTGCGCGATTCGCTCTAGTGGTTGGAAGCGAGTTCCCAGATCTCAAACTCAAAAATCTTAATAGCCGAACCGAGGAAACAATTCCGGCTGGAAGCAATACTATCGATGTCATCAAGGCGCGTCTCGAAGCGCCTGATGGACCTTTACTTGCATAGCCAATCGGATCATCCGAGCTCTACGAAACAAGACACTCATCACCGAACTTCAATGAGAACACACCATTGCAACGAACTACGGGCCGAAAATCAGGGAGAAACAGTGACCCTTACCGGGTGGGTCAATTCATCACGGGATCATGGCGGGGTTATTTTTATTGATTTACGGGACCGCGAGGGACTCACCCAGTGCGTATTCCGTCCGGAGGAGTCCTCTGAGTCTGCCAAGGCCTCACACTCTCTCCGTGCGGAAGATGTCGTCGAGGTAACTGGCAAGGTAGAACCAAGGCCGGAAATCGACGGCAACAGCACCGTAAATCCCGAACTTCCTACAGGTGAAATTGAGGTGGCGGCCACCGCTCTCACTATCGTTAATAAGGCAAAGGTCCTTCCGTTCCAGCTGGACAAGGAACTCTCCAATGAGGACCTCAGGCTCAGTCACAGGTTCCTTGATCTCCGGCGCCCCCGGATGAATCAGAACCTACGAATCCGTCACCGAGTCACCAAAGCGGCTCGTGATTACCTGGATTCCCATGGGTTTATAGAGGTGGAAACCCCGATTCTTTCCAAATCCACCCCCGAGGGAGCACGCGATTTCTTGGTCCCATCCCGAATGCACCCGGGATCTTTTTATGCCCTTCCGCAAGCCCCACAACAATACAAGCAGCTGCTGATGGTTGCCGGGGTTGAGCGCTACTTTCAGGTAGCTCGCTGCTTCAGGGACGAGGACCTAAGAGCCGACCGGCAACCCGAATTTACTCAAGTGGATGTTGAGGGATCCTTCACTGATCAGGAAGAAATCATAAAACTCATGGAGGGCTGCCTCTCTGTCATGTTCAAGGCAGGCCGTGATGCCGATATACCCACCCCCTTCGAGCGTATGACATGGCATGACGCTATGAATAAATTTGGATCTGACAAACCAGATCGCCGGTTTGGAATCCAAATCGAAGACCTCAGCGAACTCTTTGCGGACAGCGGGTTCAAAGTCTTTTCGGGGGCGGTAAAAAACGGCGGGGTCGTAAAGGCTATCAACGCAAAAGGCTTCTCCGGGATTACAACAGGCCAGGTCGACAAGCTCACTGAAATCGCCGTCAACCATGGAGCAAAAGGCCTGGCCTACATCCAGGTGCGCGGTGAGGACCCATCCACCTGGCGGTCTCCCATCACCAAGTTCTTCAACGAAGAGGAGTTACTCGGGTTGAAGGATAAACTCAACGTTGAGGAAGGTGATCTCGTTCTTTTCGCTGCTGATCAGTGGGAATCCGCCTGTGAAATTCTTGGCAGGATACGACTCGAATGTGCCTCCATGCAGTCGCTTCTTAAGGGTCGTGAAGGAGAGTTTGATTTCTTATGGGTCACCGAGTTCCCCCTGCTCGCCTACGACGAGGAGTCAGGCAATTGGTCCGCTGTTCACCATCCGTTCACAAGGCCTGTTGACGCGGATCAGGAGCAGCTTCAGCAGGGGAATTACTCCAACCTCCGCGCCCAAGCCTATGACGTTGTTCTCAATGGCCACGAATTAGGAGGCGGATCCATCCGAATACATGAGAAGGAACTTCAGTCTGCGATGTTCACCGCCCTTGGAATCAGCGAAGAACAGGCGGCCAATGAATTTGGCCACATCCTTGAGGCCTTTGAATTTGGCGCGCCTCCTCATGGGGGCATTGCTCTCGGACTGGATCGTATCGTAATGCTCATTGCCGGAGAGCAGTCCATTCGTGAAGTAATTGCATTCCCAAAAAACAACAAGGGTAGCGACCTCATGTCCGCGAGCCCTGCGCCTGCTGAACCGGTCCAGCTCAGAGATCTGCGCATCAAGACCACAGTTCCCGAGCCGGAGCCCGAGGCCTGACCCAACGGACACCCTGTCTGACAGCTTGCATTCTGCCCATTGACTCTGCACGGTGAACCCTGAATTTTCTCGTCTGATCTTCCATGAAACCTTTTCCCGTCTTTCTTATCGTTCTTGGAACGGCGTGCCCCCTTCTGAAAAGCGAAGTGGAGGAAGACATTCCCTATGGAATCGAGGCGGTAACGGGGCTTCGCTCAGCCTACAGCTACCGGGGCTTTGAACTGGCAGATTCCACGCTCGATTTTCAATTGGAAACAGAGGTAACCATCAACAACGACCTCTCTCTGGCTGCAGGTGGCTGGATTGCTTCCGAGCTGGGTGGCCAATTTGAAGAAAAGACGGGATTTCTCGAGCTCCGGACCACTCTTGGAGACGCCTTCACTGCTAGCGCCTCGATAGGCTATCACGGTTACCGCAACAGTGTCATTCGAAGCGGCTTCGATATCTCGGGAACCTTTACCTGGTATGCCGATACTGCCTGGAATTTCTCCACCTCCATAGCTCATGACTGCGGAGCAGGAGGTTGGCACGGCGAATTAGCGAGCCATTGGTACAAACGACTGTCAGACGACGCCTTCCTCTCGGGCAAGCTAGGAATCTCAGGCACTGAAGACTACTATGGTCACTCAGGCTTCGGCGACCTTAACGGGCGCCTTTCCTTGACTTACAACGTCAACACCATGCTTTCGGTAACTCCCTTTGCAGGGTGGTCTTACGAACTTCGCCATCGCGATGGCAACGAGATCCACGCAGGCGTCTGGCTCGAGGTGTCTTTCTAGAGGACCAGTTCGTGGCAGGCCCTTGAGAGCCGCGTAATCACCGCTCTCAACACCACTTACTCCTCATTTTTCGGCCGGTGCCCTCCCTCGCCCTGCCCACGGCCCCGCGGCCGGCCTCGATCCGATCCTTCGAGTTTTCCATTTTGGTCTCGATCCATTTTATTAAATATCTTGCGGCGCTCACCCACTGGGATGCCCCGCTGGCGCGGGCCCCTCGCCCATTCCTCGAAGGTCAGGCTGCCATCCTTGTTCACATCCAATCTTTCGATTTCAGCAGGATGTAGTGGAGAACCCGGTCGCCGCGGGAAATCCGCTGCAGTCAGAACCTTGTTTCCATCGCGATCCATCCGGGAAAACATGGCCTCAAGCCGGTCGGCGCTCCACCCTTTAACCCTCGGATTCCTACTGAACTCATCAAGAGTAATCCGCCCATCCTTATTGCTGTCGTGCCCCCTGACAGAAGGAGGAATCGAGCTGGGTAGTTCCTCCAGGGTTATCTCCCCGTCATCGTTCTTATCCAAATGATCAAAGAGACGACGTCGCCCTGCCTCTGCTAGTGAAGCCGCCCGGCCGGACGACCCAAACTCCTCAAACGAAACCTTGAGATCACCGTTTGTATCGTATTCGGACATAAAGCCCTTCACCGAAAGAGGCCGGTGGCTCCTATCGCCCTTTCCTCCCCTCATGGGACCTTTCCGATTCTCCTCGGAAGGCGCTTTCCCTCCACCACCCTGCGCACTGAGCGGCAGAGCCATCGCCACAATGAGAACGAGGGACTTGCAGAATGACTTCATTAAAATACGGTTGCTGAGGAGAATTGAGCAGACAGGCTTCTGCCTGATAGGCTGTATTTGATAGAACCGCCCATCGGACTCAAAGTTCCTCCAGAAAGCTAAATTCTGTGAAATATCCGCATCCAGCTTAATCGAATGCAAAACACTCCGCACATCTCTGACCTTCTCAGTCAGGGAAACCCTTCAATTTCCTTCGAATTCTTCCCTCCTAAATCAGCCGAGGCATCAGATCGACTTTTTTCCACAATCCACGAACTGAAGCAGCTCAATCCCTCATTTGTCAGTGTCACCTACGGAGCCGGAGGTTCCACTCGCGAGCTGACTCACAAACTCGTGCTCAGGATAATGGAGGAAACCACAATACCGGCAATTCCCCATCTCACCTGCGTTAACCACAGTCGGGCCGAAATCTCAGAAATCCTCTCCGGATATGCGAACGCCGAGATTCCTGCGATCCTTGCCCTACGCGGCGATCCTCCAGAGGAAAACCCTGACTACAACCGGGCTCAGGATGCCTTCTGCTATGCAGCCGACCTCGTGAGTTTCATCCAGAATTTTAACCGGGAAACCAGCAATCCACGGAAAAGATTCGGAGTTGGGGTTGCGGCATTCCCGGAGGGGCATCCGGATACCCAGAACCGCCTCAAGGAAATGGATTACCTCCGACAAAAAGTCGATTCTGGAGCGGACTACATCTGCACGCAGTTATTTTTCAACAACTACTCCTTCCTTGATTTCCGGGATCGTTGCCGCCTCGCCGGAATCCACATTCCAATTATTGCAGGCATCATGCCGATCACGACAAAATCTGGCATGGTGAGAATGGCAGACCTCGCCGCCGGTGTTCACTTTCCCGCTCAGCTGCAACGCATGCTTTTCAGCGCTCAAGATGACCCAGTTGCTTTTGAAAAAGCGGGAACGGATTACGCGACCTCCCAATGTCGCGAGCTTCTCGCGGAAGGCGTCGATGGCCTCCATTTCTACACCCTGAACCGGAGCAGCGCTACGGCACAGATCGCAACCGCGCTCGACCTTGGTCAGAAATGAAATTGGGCACGAAACTTAATTCTTCGCATGCTCGAGAATTTTCTCTGCCAGCTCCGAGCCTGCCACGGGAAGGCTGTTGTTGAGATCGAGCTTCAACCAGCGCAACCCACTGTTCTCCTCCACCGGAAACAACTCTGATAAAACTGGGGATCGCTTCTCCTCGAACGCCTTTGGGTGGAGCCCCAGGCTAACAGCCCCTACGAGGTAAGGAATACTACGATAGCTTGCCCTCGCCTCTTCTTCTCTCCGCATCACCTCCTGACCGAATACCTGAGATTGAAAAATCGTACGGATTTTCTCGTCACTATCGGATAGCTCCCGAGCAGCCCGTGCCGCCGTTACGAGGTCGAATTCGGACCCAGTGTTTTCGGTATCTGTTACCCCATCAGAAGAAGGCTCCTCCCCGAGGTTTTCCGTCTTATAGATCGCGATAGACACCTCCTTATCGGAAGGCCGCCTCGACATGAACTCGCCTTCAAGCTGAACATGATCTTTGGCAGAGAGGTTGATGCCCGTAAACACCGCCACATTTCTGCCTGTCTCCATCGTGAAGCCACCGGTGCGGAAGCGTACCTTCTTGTAACTTCGGTAACGATCAACCAGAGAAATAACATCAAGTAACTCAACTTCATCCGTCACGATGATCTCGTCCTCAGGACCCAGATCCACTTGGACAGACACCGTGATCCCGCTGGATCCGTAAGGAGACCCCCCCAGCTTCACCGCTCCGGAAATTCTCCCCTGCAGCACTGCCGCCACCTCCGGTTGCACACACCCTTTCAACGGAAAACCTTCCATCATTCCCTTGGCGTCAACCTGAGGGTTCACTATGGGGCCCTTCACCGTTCCAGAAAGCGTGATTCGCCCATCTCCTT
>MDSV01049353.1_pt1 | contig 11115 bp, 6 predicted proteins | sample 810851 | NCBI WGS metagenome assembly MDSV01 (sample SAMN05326640, study PRJNA326480) | marine metagenome | isolation source: seawater | place: Atlantic Ocean: North East | collected 2012 | reverse complement strand
TTCCAGTAACGCCAAAGACGCCTTCAGGTGCTTCTGTGCCAAACAAATCAGTATTCGCGTCAATTCTCATCACTATTTCTTGTTGACCGAAGGCGAGGCGAACATTGAACCCAGGGGTCGTGTTTGTCCAGTCAGATACATCGACAAGCTCAGTGCATTTTAATTTCACAATGCGCGATTCAGTCTCCTCATCCATTTCAAACACAAGCTGAGGTGTGTCTGAAGGGAACCCCGAACCCTCGTAGATCAGTGTGTCAATTCTGATTTGGGCCAGGCCCAGATATTGATCAACAACACCCCTTACCCTGACGCTGTCGCCCTCCTGAACAGTATAGCCAAAATTACTAACTGGACTGAAGACATTGATGCCATTTGTAGGGTCGATAAGGGTAAATTGAAGGCCTGTGGGATAGTCGTTCCACCCATGAACAATTCCCCTAAGCTCACATGCTGTGGTTATGCTGTCCAAAACGCCTTGTGGGTTGACGCCTCTCACCTGATTAATCTCATACACAGGGTATTCTAAATCAGATGGAAGAATATGGATCACAAGGGTGTCTATTCCTAAGAGTGCGCCACCAGACGTTACGTTTAGTGAAAGGATGACGTCCTCTTGAAGCTCGGGCTCTTCTTCATCTATGGCAGAAAATGTAAACGTTTGAGAATTTAGCAGCCCCATGTCAAAGTTAAAGTTGAGCGGGAAAACGTCTGGGTAATCAGATCCTGTTGTGGCGTCGCCGCCTACGACGCTAACTTCTACGGTTGCGTTTTCGAGGGGATACAGTGGTGACATTGACACTGTAATGCCGCCGCCCTCACTCACATACAATTCTGGAGCGTCAAAGCCAATTGTCATTGCCCCAAGACCGCCACATGTTGCGGAGTGTGACCCGAGGAAGTCAAATGTGTCTTGGGGGTAGCTGTCCCATTGCGTCATCCCTTCCTCCCAATCAACAACCCCTTGGCCTATGTTGGGTTTTCTTACCAACGTGTGCTCCGCCATAGAGCCGCCTGATGTAACCATAAACGGGTCGCCTGGATCTTGCCCGACTATGCCCATAACGTCTATGGGTTCACCATTTTTGAACAACACAAGGGCATCATTTCCATTAAACCAGGTGATTTGGCTTGTGATATCTGAAAGGTTTTGAAGCGCAGGTGTGGATTGGCTATTTCCGATAACATAAACCTCCCCAGGAAGAATCTCGCCCTGAAGTTCTAGTGTTTGGTTTGCCTCTGTCGCGCCATTGTTATAAAGCTCCAAGTGGTACGCCGAAAGGTTTATGCTGAGGGGAGATGGGTTGTGGATCTCTATTGCTTTGTTGTGGCTGTCGCCCTCGATGTACTCCGAGATGATTAAATCATCACAAAGCCCCGCTTCTCCACACTCTAAAATACTTACCAAAAGTGACGACGCCCCCACGCTGTCGCATTCTGCAGCAGAAGCGTTTTGAATAAATTCGCCAGGCAGAATAGTTGTTTGATCTAACTCTCCTTGCGTGCTAATGCCCCACACGTGATAATCATTGACCCCAAGCGGACCAAAGTCAAAATATGGCTGAGCGACTGTTGTGATAATGGTGTCTTCCGTAGTACAAATGGCAAACAGGAAGTCGTCCTCGACAGCTTCTGAAAAATACCCAAACGGAACGAGAGCGCCATCTGGCGTAAGACAGGCCAACACCTCATCTGAGCCACTTGCATCTAGCATCGTTCCGCCATCACATGCTGGAGATTCACATGTAATGCAGAAAATAGAATAAGGAACGCTGCTCTGTGAGAGACAGTCGGGGCCTGTGATTCCTGAAATATTCATTCCAGCCTCTATGGAGGCTGCATCAATTGGAGAGTCATGAGAAACCGCGATTACATCAAAGACCCCGTCTCCCAAATTTTGAAAATTAATGGCTGAGCCTGAGGCTGAGCCAAGAATCATACCATCCGCTGGGTTGACAATAAATAGGGTTAATAACGCTGAAAGCGCGTCAGTCTGGTGCATAAATGTTGCGATGGCAGGTCCCTGGTCTGTACAAAGCGTGTCGTTCGCTAGGTTCGTCAGCTCGAGCATGCCGCCATCACAAGACAACACGTTTGTAATCCCCATGGATGGGGCCTGAAGCGCGTAGGACGTTAAATCGAATGGGTCGCCTCCGTTTGGGAGTCTTGAAAGAGAGTGCCCGATAGGGTTTTCTTCTGTTCCTTCAAATAACAACCCCGCACCGCTTGGCATGATGGCTTGAATAATAACCGCCGCCTGAGGGTGGGTGGGTGATGTGTTGCCATAAACAATCGCATCAACGATGTCATCTGCCGGAGGTGTCACTCCGACGGGCAACATGCTTATATCTAGCTCATATATTGCGACGGCAGCGATGGTCGTATTAAGCTCGAGCTCTATGGATAGAAAACCCTCCGAATCTAAAGCCAGACCTTCAAGAGATATCGCATCATAAACTTCTACTCCGTATGCGCCACCTCCAAGAAAAACCGACTTAATCATCGCAAGAGAGTGTCCTTCCAGGCCTGTGTTTGGAGATCCATAAATCTCAACAAACTGAGGGTTTTCAGACGTTAGAGCGTCTACCTCGTTGATCACAACGCCCTGACAAAACGGGGAGAGTGATGCAACAATAAGGAGTGTAAACACTGATAAAAAATAGCGGAGCACAGTCATTGTATTTCGTTTAGGGACGGAGCGCCAAGATACGTATCTTTAAGGGTCCTAAGATGACTTATCTATCTCTCATAAAAAAACTAGACGCATTTGTCCGTAAATACTACCGAAACAAAGCAATTAGGGGCGTATTAATCGCCACGGCATTGTTAACGGCAGGGTTCTTAATTTTTACCTTGGCGGAGTATTTCGGAAGATTTGGTATTCTCGGACGTACCGTCCTTTTTTGGTCGTTTACCCTGTCTGTAATCGTAGTCGTGATGGGGATGGTCGCTGTTCCATTGTTAAAACTCATGAGGTTAGGCAAAATAATAAGCCATGAAGAAGCGAGCGAAATCGTGGGAAATCACTTTCCCGAGGTAAAAGACAAGCTTCTGAACACTCTTCAGCTCCAAAGACAGGTGGATGGAAAGCCCGGCGCAGGGGGTGGGTCGAATGTTGCGCTTCTGCTTGCAAGCATTGACCAAAGAACTGCAGAACTCGGGCCTGTTTCTTTCACAAACGCAATCGATTTAAGAGAAAACACGAAATATCTAAAGTATGCGATAGGACCTGTTGTGGTGCTTCTCGCTGTGTTGTTTTGGAGTCCTGGTGTCGTTTCTGAGCCCGCTGAGAGGTTGATACAGCACCGAACATCATTTGTTCCGCCAGCGCCATTTAGGTTTGAACTTGTTTCCACACCTCTGAAAGCCCTAGTGGGTGATCGCTTTAATCTCTTAATAAGGGTCGTTGGAAACACGATTCCTTCCTCGGTTTTTCTAGAAGAAGATGGTAACAGATACCGAATGGAGCGTGTTCAAAGCGATGTGTTTCGCTATGCGTTCAATGCCTTAAGGTCTGATGTAACTTTTCATTGTTCTGCAAATGGTTGGAACTCTCCGGATTACACGCTTCTTGCGCTTCCGGTCCCCTCTGTCACTGAGTTTTCTATCGTTGCCTCCCCCCCCTCCTACACCGGGCTTGATGTTATCACCCAAAACAACCATGGCGACCTTCTTGTCCCTGAAGGGACAGGTATAAAATGGGAGTGTCGCGTGAAAGGTGCTGACCGTTTTCGTATTCGAGTGGGAGACTCTTTGCTTGTCTCTGAAAATGTGACGGGCCAAATTTATACATCAACTTGGGGTGCGTCATCTACTCTGCCTTACTGGTTTGTCCCTGAAAATGATGCGCTCGGCGCCCTAGATTCTATGAGGTTCTCATTGCGCGTGGTTGCTGACCGGAGGCCTGTGATTCGCGTGGTTGAGTTGGAGGATAGTGTCGTGAGAAAATTGAGGTATTTCTCCGGAGAAATAAGTGATGATTATGGGTTTTCTAAGCTGGCGTTTGCAGTTAAAAAGGTGGGTGAGAAAGACGTCGTGTATACCATGCTAGATAGACCTTCTGGGAAATCTGATGCGTTCTATTTCACTTGGGAAATGAGGTCTCTTGATTTGATTGCTGGCGATGCTGTGGAGTATTGGATGGAGGTTTGGGATAATGATGCGGTCAATGGCGCCAAGTCGTCAAAAACCACGACCAGGGTATTCTCTGCCCCTACCGAAAGGGAGTTGGAAGAGGAGCGGGATGAGGCCAACGAAGAAATAGAATCATCCATTGAAGATGCCATTGAAAAAGCAGATGAGTTACGCAAAGAAATGGAGGCGTTTCAGGAAAGGCTTCGCGAGGAACGTGAGATGGATTGGCAGGACAAAAGAGCACTTGAAGATTTGCTTGAAAAACAAAAAGAGCTAAAGGAAACCATTGAGAATGTTCGAAAGGAAAATGAAAAGAAAAACGACCGTCTAAATGAGTTTTCTCCCCAAGAGGAGCGAATTATGGAAAAACAGGACGAGCTACAAAAGCTTATGGATGAGGTGATGTCGGACGAGCTGAGAGAACTCTATAAAAAAATGCAAGAGCTCATAGATGACTTGAGTCCTGAGGATATTCAGGAGCAACTAGATAAAATGGATGTCGGACAAGACGCCATGGAAAAGGAGCTTGACCGAGCTTTAGAGCAATTTAAACAAATGGAGTGGGAGGTAAAAATGGAGGAGATTGTCGATGAGCTTAAGGGGTTGTCAGAAGCGCAAAAAGAACTGGCTGAAAAAACGGAAAAAGAAGCGCTTCCAAGCGAAACACTCAAACAGGCGCAAGACAGCTTAAACACAGCGTTTGAAGCGCTACAAAAAAAGCTTGATGAACTTGAAAAGAAAAATGAAGAGCTTGAGAACCCAAACCCAATGCTCGACAGTGAAAGCGAAGAAAAATCAATTCAAGAAGAACAAAAAGAGAGTTCGGAGGAGTTGAGTAAGGGCAAGGAAAAAAAGGCGGCTGAAAAACAAAAAAGTGCCGCCGAAAAAATGGAGAAGCTGGCTCAGAGAATGGAGAACATGCAAATGGAGTCAGAGGCTGAGAATGAAGAAGAGGATATGGACGCCTTAAGAGCTTTGCTCGAAAACATTATCACCCTGTCATTTGAAGAGGAAGCGTTAATGGCAGATCTCCGCACCACTGAAAACCAAGATCCCAGGTACATTATTCATGGCCAGACCCAGAGGTCATTAAAAGACGAAGCAAAGATGGTGGCCGACTCGCTTTTCGCCCTTTCATTAAGGGTAAGTCAGCTTGCTGGTGGTGTTAATCGAGAAATAGGGCTTGTAAATCATCACATGGAGAAGGCTTTGGGTGGATTTGGTGACAGGGCAACATCAGAAATCACCATGAATCAACAGTATGTGATGACCTCCTTTAACAATTTAGCGTTACTTCTGGACGAGGCCTTGAAGCAGATGCAAAATAAGCAAGAGTGTAAAAATCCTGGCTCAGGAAACTGCAACAAGCCTGGCGGATCTGGATCTAAACCCTCTCCGAAAGCTGGTGACATGAAAAAGATGCAAGAGGCGCTTGGTAAAAAGCTTGAGGGCATGAAGAAGAAGATGGGTGAGGACGCAAATAAAGGTGAGTCCGGCAAAAGAAATGGTGGAATGAGTCGTGAATTGGCTGAGATGGCTGCCCAGCAAGGTGCGCTTAGAGAAATGGCCAAAAAGAAAGCTCAAGAACTTAACGAAGATGGTTCTGGAGACGGGGGTGAAATGAAAAAGATTGCCGATGAAATGGAGGAGCTTGAAAGAGATCTGATAAACAGAAATGTTGATATCGCCACCCTGGAAAGACAGCGCGAAATCTTATCTCGGCTCCTTGAAGCGGAGGAGGCGGAAAAGTTGCGGGGAGAAAAAGATGAGCGTAAATCGCGCAGTGGAGACCAGGGGCTACACCCTGAGTCTCCTCAAATGATTGATTATCTGAAGAATAGGGCGAATGAGCTTGAATTGTTACGAACAGTTCCTGCTGATTTAGTTCCATATTACCGTGACAGAGTAAACGAATATTTTAATACTTTAGACGATAAGCAATAAGTCTATACTATCATGACCGCCACCATGCAAGAATTACGCTTCCCTTCGAAGCCAGAAAACATCGCCATCGTTGAACGTCTTATTGACGAACTCTGTGACAAGCATCGCATGCTTAATGAGCATTATGGGGATGTGCTTATTGCAATGACTGAGGCCGTAAATAACGCAATCGTTCACGGCAATAAACTTGATATAAACAAGAGTGTTTTGGTTAAATATAACGTGCAGAATAAAGACCTGTTTTTTCGGGTTGTAGACGAGGGACCTGGTTTTGATTATGAGAATTTACCTGATCCGACAGCGCCTGAAAACATCGAGCGCCCAAACGGAAGAGGGGTCTTTCTCATGAGAAACTTGGCAGACGAGTGTGGATTTGAAGATGATGGGCGAATCGTTGATCTAAAATTCACGGGCGTTTTTGGATAAGCCCCCCTCCTACTATTACTGAGCCATGATTCACTTTAACGAGTCCGACATTCCGTGCCGCGTAAAGTGCCGTTTGGCAGTAAAGTCCTGGTTAAAACAGATCATTGAGACTCATAAGAAATCTGTGGGAGAAATCTCAATTGTGATGTGTTCCGATAAGCTTCTTCTGGAGACAAATCAAAAGTATCTAAATCACGATTATTACACCGATATTATCACCTTTGATTATACTGAGGAGGGGAAAATTAGTGGAGACCTTATGATTTCTTATGAGCGGGTCAAGGAAAATGCAAAAAAAGGGAAAGTTGGTGTTCAAGATGAACTTAGGCGTGTAATGGCACATGGGGTACTACATTTGTTAGGCTTCAAGGATAAGTCCGAAAGAGAATCCGCCGAAATGCGCGCTCAAGAAGATGCAGCCTTAGATTTGTTCCACGTGGAACATTCAAAATAAGATACCCGTGAAATTTCATACTTCTTACGATGTAATTGTTGTTGGGGCCGGCCACGCTGGCAATGAAGCGGCGGCGGCGGCGGCAAATACTGGCGCAAAAACATTGCTCGTCACGATGAATATGGGTGTGATCGGCCAGATGTCTTGTAATCCTGCAATGGGGGGGGTTGCAAAGGGGCAGATTGTTAGAGAGGTTGACGCTTTGGGTGGTTACAGTGGACTTGTAAGCGACCACAGTGCCATTCAATTTAGAATGCTGAACCGGTCTAAGGGGCCCGCAATGTGGAGCCCAAGAACACAAAATGACAAATATGTTTTTGCGCAAACATGGCGAGCGATGTTGGAGCGTACGGAAGGTTTGGATTTCTGGCAAGATTCTGTTGTGGGCGTTATTATTGAGAGCGGGAGATGTGTTGGTGTGAAAACGGCTTTGGGTTCAGAAATACATGGAAAAGCTGTGGTTCTTACGAATGGAACCTTTTTAAACGGTCTCATGCACATCGGAGAAAAACAGTTTGGAGGGGGGCGCGCAGGAGAAAGAGCCTCTACCGGAATTACCGAACAACTGATTGATTTGGGATTTCAAAGTGGACGGATGAAAACCGGAACACCGCCAAGAATTGATGGTAGAAGTTTGGATTTTTCTAAAATGGAATTACAGCCCGGTGATGATGATCCTACGCATTTTTCATTCCTAAAACGTCGGAGGGATTTAAGTGAGCAGCTGCCCTGCCACATTGCATATACAAACGATAACGTGCATGAAGTTCTGAGGTCTGGATTTGACCGGTCCCCTATGTTTAATGGAAGAATAAGGGGTTTAGGACCTCGATATTGTCCAAGTATCGAAGATAAGATTGATCGGTTTGCTGACAAAAACCGGCACCAAATGTTTGTCGAGCCTGAAGGAAAAAAAACGATTGAAATTTACTTAAATGGTTTTTCTACAAGCCTACCTGAAGAAATTCAGAGCAAAGCGATGAGGCTTATTCCTGGCTTCGAGAACGCAAAAATGTTCCGCCCTGGTTATGCTGTTGAATATGACTTCTTCCCTCCTACACAGCTGAAACATAGTTTAGAAACCACCTTGGTGGGTGCGCTCTATTTTGCTGGACAAATTAACGGAACTACAGGGTATGAAGAGGCTGCGTGTCAAGGTTTGGTCGCAGGAATTAATGCCGCGCGTTCCACGTGGAACAATGGTCCGATCTCGATAAGTAGATCGGATGCGTATATTGGTGTCTTGATCGATGATTTGGTCACAAAAGGTACCGATGAGCCGTATAGAATGTTCACGTCAAGGGCTGAATACAGAATCTTATTGCGACAAGACAATGCGGATGAGAGAATGACTCCTTTGGGGCATGAAATTGGTTTGGCCTCTGACGAGCGCATGAGGAACTTGGAGAAAAAACAGGCGTCCGTTAAGGCATTAAGGCGTGCGCTTGAGAAGACGTCTGTCAGTCCAGAGGGTGCAAATACATATCTTGAGGCCTTGGGGAGTACGCCTCTAAAACAAAAGGTGAAAGCGAAGCAAATACTAACCCGTCCCCACATAAATCTAGATCCGTTGATTGCGCAAGTGCCTGAGTTAAGCCATCTAAAAGATAATGTAAAGGATGTTGTTGAACAGGTAGAGATTCAGGTTAAGTATGAAGGTTATATTGAAAAGGAACAGCTCATGGCGGACCGGATGTCAAAACTGGCGGGGTTAAACATTCCTGAAGACATGGAATATTCAAAACTGGCTTCTTTGAGCGCTGAAGCAAAACAAAAGCTTTCTGAAAAGAAACCCAATACGCTGGGAGAGGCTGCAAATATTTCTGGTGTGAGTGCGTCTGACGTAAGTGTTTTGCTTATTTATCTTGGAAGATAAAGAGCGTCAGATAACTAGTATTTGTTGACCTTATGAAGCGTGAGCCGTTGTTTTAGCTTGTCTACAATCTCAAATACAGCAGGACATACTTCCAGGTTTTTTTCTGTTAGATGTAGAAGTTGGTGTTGCCTGCGTCGGTCTGTGTGGGGAAACTGCTGGCAAGCTTTCGGTCTTACGTCGTAAATGTTGCAATAGTTGTCGTCACCTAGAAAAGGGCATGGGGTGGATTTAAGGACAAAGTCTTCGTCCGTGTCCCTACGTAAGTGCCTCTCTTCCATTTGTTTAGGCGCCATTCCGAGGCGTTTTGAGATCCGAGTGATGTCCCGCGTTGTAAACGTCGGGCTTGTTGTCTTACAGCAATTTGCGCACTTTAAACAGTCTGTACATGCAAAAACCGCTTCGTGAACAGGGTGAATAATCGCGTCGAGTTTTTGAGGGTTCGTTTTTTTTAGTCGCTTTAAAAACGCACTGTTTTCTTTTCGTTTTAAACGATACTGCTCTTTGTGTCTTTCTAAATTCACTGGGATTCTAATCGTATGTTTGCACCTTAATTAAAGTAAAATTATCATATTTAGATGGATATTAAACAGGTTCTTTCAGATTTAGGTGTCAAAGACACAAATGCAGGGGTGATGATAGGTGGTCGCGGCCTCGGTTCGGGTCCGTCTATAGATTCTCTATCTCCCACAGATGGTGAAAAAATCGCTTCATTAAGCACGGCTACCGCATCAGATTATGAAGGGGTAATGGAGGCGGCTAGTCAAGCATTTGTAGAGTGGGGAAAGTGGAGCGCGCCTGAGAGGGGAGAAATCGTCCGTCAATTCGGTGATGCATTAAGGGAAAAGAAGGCGTCTTTGGGTGCTTTGGTTTCGTATGAGATGGGAAAAAGCTATCAGGAGGGGTTAGGAGAGGTTCAGGAGATGATCGATATCTGCGACTTCGCACTTGGACAAAGTCGAATGCTATACGGTCTCACAATGCATTCAGAACGCCGTAATCACAGAATGTATGAGCAATATCACCCGTTGGGCGTTGTGGGGATTATTTCAGCCTTTAATTTTCCTGTAGCTGTTTGGTGCTGGAACACTGCCCTTGCTTGGATTTCGGGTGATGTGTGTGTGTGGAAGCCTTCTGAAAAAGCACCGCTTTGTTCTATCGCTTGTCAAAACATTTGGGTAGAAGTTGCAAGGGCAAACAACGTCCCTGACGGTGTGTCGTGTGTTGTTAATGGTGACTACAAAGTGGGGGAGATGCTTAGCAATGACAAGCGTGTTCCGCTCGTCAGCGCAACGGGGTCAACGAGAATGGGTAAGCTTGTCGCGCAAGCCGTCGCGGCGCGTTTGGGGCGCGCGCTTTTGGAGCTTGGGGGAAACAACGCACTTATTATTACACCAGACGCAGACCTTAAGGTTGTGGTCCCTGCGGCAGTGTTTGGCGCTGTTGGAACCTGTGGCCAACGCTGCACAAGTACACGAAGAATCATTATTCACAGCAGCGTTTATGACAAGGTTAAAGACCAGTTGACGCAAGCGTACAAACAGGTTCGAATCGGTGACCCTCTTGATGAAAACAACCATGTGGGACCGCTTATAGACCAGGGGGCTGTAGATGGTTATCTGGCGGCGCTTAGAGATGTCGAGAGCCAAGGTGGAAAGGTGTTGGTGTCTGGTGGTGTTTTAGAGGGTGCAGGGTATGAGAGCGGATGTTATGTTAAGCCTGCAATTGCAGAGGTGACAAACGACATGCAAATCGTCCAAAACGAAACCTTCGCGCCTATTTTATACATCATGAAGTACGAAACAATAGAAGGTGCCATTGCGATTCAAAACGGGGTGGCGCAAGGTTTGTCTTCTGCAATCATGACAAACAACCTACGTGAGGCTGAGTTGTTCCTTTCTGCGGCCGGTTCTGATTGTGGAATAGCCAACGTAAATATCGGCACCTCTGGTGCTGAGATTGGCGGAGCTTTTGGGGGAGAAAAGGAAACGGGCGGGGGGCGCGAAAGTGGGTCAGACGCATGGAAGGCATACATGAGGCGACAAACAAACACCATTAACTACGGAAAAGATCTGCCGTTGGCGCAGGGCATTAAGTTTGAGCTTTAAGCAGGGTTCTGTTTAATTCATTTGGGGGCAAAAAATAACATACTGTTGGCGCTGGGTTTTACCTATGTGTTCTTGATGCTCGGCTGTACGGTTGGGGTAAATAAACAGGGAAGCGGTCCGACGCATTTGGCCTCGTTTTCATTAGACGATTCTACAACTGTAGATGTTTTAGTGTCCTT
>MDSV01002139.1_pt1 | contig 11115 bp, 10 predicted proteins | sample 810851 | NCBI WGS metagenome assembly MDSV01 (sample SAMN05326640, study PRJNA326480) | marine metagenome | isolation source: seawater | place: Atlantic Ocean: North East | collected 2012 | reverse complement strand
ATAAAAAAGGAATACTACTACCTGTAAGCGCTCCATTTCATTGCTCGTTAATGAAAAAAGCGTCTTTAAATATGGAAGAAAGAATTAATGGTACTGATTTCTCAAAACCTAATCCATCCATTATAAGTAACGTTACAGCTAAAGATGAAAATGATATAAATAAAATAAAACAATTACTAATTGAACAAATAGTGTCAAAAGTAAGATGGAGAGAAAGTGTTAATTATATGATAAAAAAAGGGATTAGTGATTTTATTGAAATTGGCCCTGGTAAAGTCCTTTCTAGTTTAGTAAAAAAAATGAATAAAGAAGTAAAAGTTTCTAACATAAGTTTTATAAAAGATATTAAAAATGATTAATTTTAAAAATAAAAAGATTTTAATTACAGGTGCAACAGGTGGAATTGGTAATGAACTTGTTAAAAAATTTACTTCACTTGGTGGTGAAGTTTTAGCTACAGGAACAAAAACAGAAAAGTTAGATCTAATAAAAAAAAATTTCCCTAACGTCAAAGTTAAACTTTTTGATATTTCTCAGCATTCAAGAATAGAAGAATTTATAGATAATGTAACTTTAGAACTAGGTGGACTAGATATCTTAATTAATAATGCTGGCATGAATATGGATAACTTGTCTTTAAGAATGAAAGATGAAGAGTGGAAAAAAGTTATTGATATTAATTTAAATTCGACTTTTTTTTTATCAAAGTATGCGATAAAAAAAATGATGAAAAATAAATTTGGCAGAGTTGTAAATATAACATCAGTAGTTGGGCATACAGGAAATTTAGGACAAGCGAACTATGCAGCGTCTAAGGCAGGAATTATTGGGATGTCAAAAAGTCTTGCTATTGAGTATGCAAAAAAAAATATTACTGTAAATTGTGTCTCGCCAGGTTTTATAGTTTCAAATATGACCATGAATATTGCTGAAAAAGTCAAATTATATTTAACTTCAAGAATTCCCATGGGAAAACTTGGTTCAGGTGAAGACGTATCCAATTGTGTGGCTTTTTTATCATCAGAGCAAGCTTCTTATATTACTGGGGAAACAGTGCATGTTAATGGTGGCATGTATATGTCTTGACAAAATGCATTAATAATTTATTAAGTTCTAATAACGCAAATTTAAGGAATTACAAATGACAAAAGATATTTCGGGTAAAGTAAAAAAGATGGTTGCAGATCACTTGGGCGTTGAAGAAGCAAAAGTTACAGAAGAAGCTAATTTTATAGATGATTTAGGTGCAGACAGTTTAGATACTGTCGAATTAGTAATGGCTTTTGAAGAAGAATTTGGTTCTGAAATTTCAGATGGTGAAGCTGAAAAAATACTTACTGTTGGTGACGCTATAAAGTTTATTGAAAGCAAGTCGGCATAGTTATTAAGAATTAACAAACATCAGCCCAAAAAGTTTTAATATGAACGAAACTAAAAAAGGTATGATGTTTGTCTTGTCCTCTCCATCAGGAGCTGGAAAAACAACTTTAACGAAAAAACTAGCTTCAAATAATAAAAATTTTATTATTTCTATATCTCACACTACTAGAAAACCAAGGATAAATGAAATAGATGGAAAAGATTACAATTTTGTTGATGAAAATGAATTTAAAGAATTAATTAAAAAAAATAGTTTTTTTGAGTATGCAAAAATTTTTAATAACTTTTATGGTACTCCAAAAGAGCCAGTTTTAAATTATTTATCAGCAAATCAAGATGTGCTATTTGATATAGATTGGCAGGGTACGCAACAGCTTAAAAAAAATAAAAATTTAAATCTAGTTACTTTTTTTATACTTCCTCCAAACATTAAAGTTTTAAAAAATAGATTATTAAATCGTCATCAAAACCAAGAAAAATTAATAGTAGAAAGAATGAAAAAATTTAATGAAGAAGTTTCTCACTGGAGAGAATATAATTATATTTTTATTAATGATGATTTAGAAACATGTTATAATAATATTTTGAATACAATCATTGAAGAAAAAAATGGAATTAAAAAGAAACAAAATTTAGAAGAGATATCAAAAAAAGTAAAAGATCTACTAGAATAATTTTTCGTACTTTATTGCAATTTTATAAAACATTTCATGACTCAATTCTTCTGGACGTTGATTTAATTGAAGGTTTATTTCTTTAGCAACATTATCATTTTTACCAAACAACTTATAAAAATTCTTGTTAATCATTTTTCTTCGTGAGGAAAATAATATCCTAGTTATCATTTCTAAAGTTTTAGGATTTTTTATATTAAATTTATTACTTCCTTTTGGCTTGAATGATAGTATAGAAGAATCAATTTTTGGTTTTGGGAAAAAACAATTTTTAGAAATATTAAAATGTTTTTTAATATCAAGCCGCCAGTTACATAGAACAGATAACCTTCCATAATCTTTAGTATTTTTTTTTGCTATGATTCTATCAGCAACTTCTTTTTGAAACATTAAAATTAGATTATCATACCATGGCGGCCACTTTTCTAGCGTAATGAGTTTAGCTAATATTTGAGTAGAAACGTTGTAGGGAAGGTTACCAAAAACTATTACACTGCTTTTTAAATTAATATTATTTATAATATTTAAAAAATCATCATTTATTATGTTTAATTTTGCAATGTCTTTAAATTTATCTTTTAAAAATTGAGATAGCTTTTTGTCTTTCTCAACAGCAATTATTTTTTTTGAGGAAGTGTTAATTAAACTTTTTGTTAAATTTCCACTTCCAGCTCCAATTTCAAGAATAGTGTTTTCTTTTTTAATATGTACTATTTTTATTATTTTATTTATAATATTTTGATCTATTAAAAAATTTTGACCTAAACTTTTTTTAGGTTTATTTAAAACAATCATGTCTAGTTTATATAATTAAAGAATTTAATTGATTCTATTAAACTTTTTGGGTTAGCTATATTCTTACCCATAATATTATTTGCTACTCCATGGTCAGGTGAGACTCTGAAGTACGGAAGACCTAAGGTTACGTTAATAGCATCATATTTAAATAAAGCTTTATAAGGAGTAAGAACTTGATCGTGGTACATACCCACAAGTACATCAAATTTATATTTTTGAGCAACAAGAAAACTTGTATCTGGAGAAACAGGACCCGTTACTCTAATTTTCATTTTTTTAATAATTTTTATAGCTGGATTAATTATTTTTTCTTCTTCAGAAAACTTTAGGTTAGAAAAATTATGTGGGTTTAAACCAAGAATTCCAATATGAGGTTTTTTTTTAAAATATTTAACATAAAATTTATTAATAGTTCTAACTTTTTCGATTATACTATTTTTACTTATATTTCTTCCTATTTGTATAAATGGTATATGAGTAGTTACAGGTGAGATTGATAATTTTTTATTAAAAATTAACATCACTTCATTTCCAAAAACACCACTTTTTTTTGATAAAAACTCAGTAATTCCTTGATGTTTTTTATTAAATAGAGATTCTTTTGCAACAGGGCAATTAATAATACCAAGTATTTTTTTTTTTCTTATTAACTCCAAAGCTATATCAAAACACTTTTTAATATATTTGTTAGATGCAGTAGATATTTTTTGAAATGCTTTTTTTTGATTATAGCCTACGTTTAATACGTTAATACTATCTTTTTTGATATTATTTAAGTTTATAGATGAATTTATTTCATTTAATTTAATTTTAAAATTTAATTTTTTCATTTGTAATTTTAATAAATTTATACTTCCAATAATTATGAATTTTTTGTGAGAAAAATTTTTTTTTAATTTCCAACTTTTAAAAATTATTTCTGAGGAAATGCTATTAGGCTCACCAGCTATTATTCCTATAATTTTTGACATTTAGCGATAATTTATAGTTATGGAACGTCGCAGTTTATCATAATGTGAAAGAGAGTACATATTAAGTATTTTGCTTTTTTCTGCTCTTATAAAATCATTTTTAGCGTCTTCTAAGCTTTTATATTTTTCTGACTTTCTTTTTTCTTTTACTTTAAAAAATAATATTCCTTCAGGAAGAATTATGGGCTTAGATATAGATCCCACTTTAGTGTTTACTATTTCTTCTTTGAATTGGTCTGCTATCATATTTTCATTAAGCCAACCCAAATTCCCCCCCTGCACAGAAGTTTCTGAGATACTTAATTTCACTGCTACATTTGAAAATCCTTCTAAATTTATTTTATCTTTTATTTCTTTAATTTTTTCTTCAACTTCATTTGCAGGTACTTTTTTAATAATTATTTCAGAAACAAGATATTCATTAATCTCTTCATTATCATTTATTGATCTTAACTGTTCATCAATTTCTTCTAGGTTAATAGTTAATCGATTTTTGTACATCTCAAAAATTAAGCTATTCCATAGAAGTTCTGTTTTTACTTGATCATTTATACTTGAAAAGTCTATACCATTTATTTCTGATGTAATTTTCAATGTATCTAGGTCCATGCCAATATTTTTTGCCAGCTGATTTAATTCATTTTCTAGGTCTGTATTGCTAAATTCTAACGAGGGATATTTTTCAATTTCGATTTCTTTAATTCTTCTTTTTATAGTTGATTTTATAGCTGAACCTTCCAGCTGCTCTCTCATTTCTTCACTAAAACTTTTACCATTTAATAATAAAATTATTTTAACCTCATCTACAATATCCGAATGAGTTACCGCTTTGTTTCCAACTGTTGCAAAAAGATAATCATTAATAACTGCATTACATGATAAAATATAAAGCAAAATAATTGCATTTAATTTAATTATTTTTTTAATAAGTTTCACAAATTATTTCAGTGGAGCCTTTGCACCTGTAAATGGAACAAACGTAATCATAAACATTAGAGTATCTTTTTGTTCAAGATCGCTATCTTCATAAAATTCTCTTCTAAAAACTAATCCTGCTGTTAAACAATCATTTGTATATTGATATGCCATATCATACAACTCAGTGCTACTTGTTCTAAAGTTTTTTTTGGTTTCAAAACTAAATTTATTGTTATCATTAAAGTTTATACTCACACCTGCATTTACATAATTTTCTCTACCTACATGGTTTTGTTCTTCTAAATAGTCTATATTAAAACCAACTTTACCAAAATTAAGTGTTGTAGCTACTTCATTATAATTAAAATCATTATAGTTATGATCTAGAGAGAATTTATAGTCAATAGTTCCAATTTCAGAAAAATTATACTTAATTTCACCTACGACATCTGACATTTTCTGATCTAAGGAACTAGCAGAAGGCAAATCTTTATTTTTCTCAGGGCTAAACACCTGACCTACTGAAATGCTTAATTTTTCCTTTTCTACTCCATTATTTTTTTCATTATGTTTAAAATCAAAACCTAAAATTGAACTAAAACCACTTTCAATTTCATTAGTTTTATTAGTTGAGTAAAGGTTAGCATATTTCAATATTAAATCATCAGACTTTAGATCTTTCATGTGACCAGGAGCATATCTAAGCATAAAATTTGGAGACAAAATATTTGAAAATCTAGTGCTTTCTTTTTTCATTGGTATAGAACTTTTTAGTTTTAATACACTACTAAGTTCATTTATTAACCCATCAGTTTTATAATCTGTAGTATTTACAGCATCATAATTTGTATTTTTTATTTGTCCCTCTAAAGAATTAACAAAGCCTAAACGAGAAATATAGTTTAAGGGAGTCCATATAACAGTATTAGTGTTAGTAGATAAATGTTTGTCTACTTTATAATTTCTATAAGAATTATCTGACGTAAAATCTATTGTGCCAAACTTTTCTAAGAAAAAAGTTTTTCCAAACAAAATATTTGGCAAATATTCGTATTTAGAGTTATTTTTTTCTCTTAAATCTTCATAAACAGAACCAGAAATATCTATAAAAGAATTGTTTTTGCTAAAACGGTAATTAATTTTATTTTCTAAATTTGTATTATCTGCGTTAACTAAAGCAGTATTAATATCATGCGTTCTAAAAAAATTATCACTAGATGTTCTTTGGGTTTTAAGCGAAAAATCACTTTCATATGAAGGATCTTTACTTAAATTTAAATCTAATTTTGCAAAAACGTGACTTTTAGAACCTTTAGTTTTTATTGAAGAAGTGTTTTTATAACCAGAAAAGAATCCTGTATCTAGAGTTAAGAAACCATTTTTAAAAGCTTGTCTATACTCATTTAAGTATAAAGCATTTTCTTTTGTATAAATTTTAGGTGTAAAAGTCATATCTCTGTCTCTATCTATAGCCCAAAAATAAGGAACACCAAAACCTGATCCTAATGAATTTGAATTAGAAAAAAAAGGATTTAAAAATCCAGATTTTCTTTCAACAGTTGGATCAGGATGAAAAAAAGCCGGAAAGTAAAAAATAGGAACATCATAAAATTTTAAAGTTGCGTGTTTATAATAAATAGTTTTTTTCAATTTATCATGAGTAATTTTTTTTGCTTTTAGGGACCAAGGAGGACATTTACCATCTCTTTTTTTACATACTGTAAAAACTCCTTTCGTCATCTGTGTTTTTCCTTCCGTCACGTAAACATCATTAGAAACAAATCTTGGATCGTTTTCAGGTTTAACTCCAAAATTCTTCTGATCTAGTAAAACACTTACATCTGAACCTATCATTTCTTTCTTCTTTGTATCTATATGCAACTCTTTAAAAAAATATTTATTATTTTTGTTATCTACGACTTTTATATTTCCTACTGATGAGAATAGGTTTTGAGTAACTTGGTACTGAAACATACTTACATTAACTATATTTCCATCTGCATCAGTCAATATTGTCTCTAGATTAGAACTTACTATTTTAGCTTCTGTATTATAAATTATATTATTTGATTTTACATTATAACCATTATTTAATTTTATTTCAGTTGCATCAAAAGTAGTAATTAGTTCATTAATTTTATCATAAGTAGCTTTCTCAGTTACTAAAACATTTCCTTCAATATCAAATATCTCTACTGATCCTTCAACTAATAAAAACTCTTTTGATTTTTCATACTTTACGTTTTCAGCATTTATTATTCTGCCAATACTATCTGAAATTTTAACACTTCCTTTACCTACTAAGATATTGTTAGATTTATCGATTTCTACTTCTTTTGCAGAAATATTAAACTCATCAGCAATTACATTATGATTATAAAGTATTAAAAATATAAAAAATAATATTTTAATAAAATTTCTATCTTTGATTGGCATGTATTAAACCTATAGTACTAAAAATAAAAATAATTAAAATTGGCATCCATACTGAGATTTCTACTGGTAATTTATCAGTTTTACCAAGCGCTGCTGAGAAATCATTAAAGTAAAATATTAAAACACTTGTTATTATTGCAATGAAACCATATGTCCAATTATCTTCTTTGAATTGGAAACCTAAAGTAAAGACACCTCCCAATAAAGTCATACTAATAAGAAAAAAAGGAAACGCTAAAGATCTTTGTAATTTAGCCCTCATTTCATTGGTAGAATAGCCTCTTTCTTGCAAAATTTTTATCTCATTTTCAAGGTTCCAAAAAGAGATAGTATCCAAGTTTGAATACAAACTTCTTATTTTTTTAACATCGTATAAACTTTTATAAGTAATATCGTAAGTATTTTCTTTTATGACTTTTCCATTTTTATCTAATATTTTAGATTTACCAAGATTCCATTTTAAATTACTAATATCAGCAGACTCAGATTCAATTCTAAATAAAAAATTGTTTAATTTATCAAATTCATAAATAGTAAGTTCGTACAAGTAATTATTTTTTAATTTTGCAGCCCTGATTATATAGTTGTTATCTACTTTTTTTTCTTTAATCCATATTCCATTTTCTGTTACAGCAGCTAGGTAGTCATGATCTTTTTCATAGTTTCCTTTTATAGATTCATATTTTTTTACCAGAACTGATGTGATTGGGTTTATTGAAGTTATAAAAATAATACCTAATAATAATGCTAAAAAAGCTGGGACTATAATAACAGAAAAGTTAGACATTCCAGAAACTTTCATAGCTGTAATTTCTTCCGTTCTTTTTAGTTTTAAAAAAAACCAAATACTAGAAAGTAAAATTACAAAAGGAAACATATTATAAAACATACTAGGAACAAACAACAAAGACATTTTTAAAGGAAGGTCAATTCCTACATCAAAATCTTTAAAAAAATTTATTTCTTCAAATAAATTTATTACATAGCCTAAAGCAAAAAAAGAAAGACTTGTATTTAAAACAACTTTTAAAAATTCTTTTGAAATATAGAAATTTATGAGATGAGCTTTAATCATATTTTATTTTAGATTTTCATATTTAAAGGATCTTATTAATATTAAGTAGGTTACTGGTAACATCAACAATGGAAGGAAATAATAAGCTATCAAATGATTTAATGATATACCAGAATATCTCACAGTAATTTCTGATGTTATAATTATTATTAGGCTGTAGAAAAAAAATATGTATTTACGATAGTAAAAATTTTTTTTATCTCGTCTTGAATTTAAAAGGAAACTAACAATTAAAGCAATTAGTGGGATAAACACAGCCATCCCAAATCTTTTATTAACTTCTATTCGTATATCTCTTTTGTTTTTTTCATACCCATTACAGTTATGTAAATTCAAATTAAAATTTTGCAAACAAAGTAAAATTTTTAATGTTGAAGTTTCTTGAATTTTAGTTTGAGAAATAGTTTTTGTTGAAAGACCAGAGAGATTTACAGTAGTTTTTTCAAATTTAATTATATTTAATTTTCCTTTCTCAACTTTTTGAATGCTTCCGTCTAATAAAACTAAACCTTTTTCATCAGTTGTGACATATCCACTTTTAGCAATAATAGTTGATGACCCAGAAGATATTTGTGTTAATACTTTACCATCATCTCTTATTAGCACATTTTGATAATTTCCATTATCGTCTTTTCTTTCGACAAAAATAGTTAATCCTTTTACCGCATCATTAAATTGTTTTTCCTTTAGTAGTGATGGAATAAATTGTAATTGTGAGTTTTTTATTAAATTTCTTGATAAATTTAAGGAGGTTGGGTTTACTATGCTTGCCATGAAAATTTGTAAAAACATTATAATTATTGATATACGAAATATTAGATTAACAATATTTATTTTGTTTAATCCTGAAGTCCAAAGAAGAATAAGTTCATTATCTTTTTCTAACTTCAAAACAGTTAAAACTGTAGCTGACAGGAACGCAAAGGGTATTAACTTTGTTAATATTTTAGGTATAGTAAGTAAAGAATATAAAGTGTATATACCGAAAGCATGACCATCTTCGGTTACCAGATCTAAAAAATTTACTGCTTGAATTGTCCACAATACGGCAGTTAATGCAAAAAGAGTGACTAAAAAGTAGCGTATAAACTCATGAAAAAAATATTTATAAATTCTGTTTTTCATTGTATTAATTGATATATATAGTTAATAAATCAACTTTAAATAGAATTCAATTTATACGTTAAAGAAAGGAAAAATGTTAAGTTTTATAAGCAGTTTAGGCTCAGATAGTGATGCATTAGCCATATTTGTGAATGAAAATCATAGATATAAGGACAAAAAAGGAGTTTTATCTGAAAGCATTAACCATAAACTTAAAGCTCATCTAGTAACCCTTAAAAAAGATCAAGATATTATAACGTCATTTGAAGTTTCTAGTAAAAAGATATGCTTTGTAATTAAAGTTAAACGTAATTATGAAAGTTATTCACCACAAGAAATGGGCGGATCTTTTTTTTCACATTTAAAACAATATAAAAAAATTAATAAAATTGATTTATATCCAGACACTTTAGATTTTGACAATAAACGATTAGTAAGTTTTTTTTCTCAATTTATTTTTGGCTTTAATCTTAAATCATACACATTTAACAAATATAAAACACTCAATAAAGAAAAAATTAATAAAAAAATTAATTTTAAAATTGTTAGCTCACATAAAACTCAATTAGAAAAAGAATATAAATATTACGATTCAATAAAGGAAGGAGTATTTTTAAGTAGAGATCTAGTCTCAGAACCACCAAACGTATTAAACCCCAAAAGATATACAGAAGAAATAAAAAAACTTACTAGATTAGGTTTAAAAGTTGAAATTTTTAACGAAGCAAAATTAAAAAAAATGGGGATGAATTCTTTACTAGGTGTTGGCCAAGGAAGTGAAAATGAAACTTTTCTAGTAGTTATAAAATGGAATGGCGCAAAAAGTAATTTTGGAAAGCCATTAGCTTTCGTAGGTAAAGGAGTTTGCTTTGACACTGGTGGAATTTCTTTAAAACCTGCACGCTTTATGGAAGAAATGAAATACGACATGGGAGGATCTGCTGTTGTTGTAGGGCTTATGAAAAGTCTTGCACTTAGAAAAGCAAAAGTCAACGCCGTAGGAGTAGTAGGTTTAGTAGAAAATATGCCAGATGGTAATGCACAAAGACCAGGCGACATTGTAAAATCTTACTCAGGAAAAACTATTGAAGTTCTTAATACTGATGCTGAAGGAAGACTTGTTCTTGCTGATGCCCTTACTTACACAGAGCAAAAATTTAAACCAAAATTTATTATTGATTTAGCCACATTAACTGGTGCTATTATAATGGCGTTAGGTGAAGAATACGCAGGTCTATTTTCTAATAATGATGAACTTTCAAAAAACATTTTTAAAGCTAGCGAAAATGTTAATGAAAAAGTTTGGAGGTTACCATTACATAAAAATTACGATAAACTAATGGACTCGCCAATAGCTGACGTTCAAAATATTAATTATGCAGGAGGAGCAGGATCAATTACTGCAGCACAATTTCTTCAAAGATTTATATTAAACAAAACTCCATGGGCACACTTAGATATTGCTGGAATGGCCTTTTCAAAAAAGGCAGCTAACTTAAATCCTGGAGGAGCAACAGGGTTTGGAGTAAGATTGTTAAATAACTTGATAAAAGAATTTTACGAATAAAATATTATGGAACAAACATTATCAATAATAAAACCAGACGCAGTTGAAAGAGATTTGGAAAGTAAAATTTTAAATGTATTTAAAGAAGCAAATTTGAATATTTTGAAGAAAAAAAAAATACAAATTACTAAAGAAGAAGCTTCAGAATTTTATAAAGTACATCAAACTAAACCATTTTATGATGCTTTATGT
>MDSV01177094.1_pt1 | contig 11116 bp, 6 predicted proteins | sample 810851 | NCBI WGS metagenome assembly MDSV01 (sample SAMN05326640, study PRJNA326480) | marine metagenome | isolation source: seawater | place: Atlantic Ocean: North East | collected 2012 | reverse complement strand
CCTCTTTTTTGCTAAAGAAATCGTAGTCGGTTTTGTCGATGAGGTCATCGGGAGTTTCTTGGCCTAAATCCTGTGCGAGTAATTGATTACAGCCTAAGAACACGGAGTGGGTATCTTTCCAAAAAACACGTGCTGGAATGGTATTGAGTACGCGGCGCAGCATTCGCTTCGACTCATTGAGGGAAAACTCTGCTTCTTTTTGCTCCGTGATGTCCATGTGGGTGCCACTCATGCGTAGTGGCTCGCCCGTGGGGGTCCATTCGACTAGCTTGCCGCGCGCATTGATCCAGCGCCATTCGCCGTTTTTGTGGCGTTGGCGAAATTGAGCATTATAGTATTTTTTTTCTCCGCGGAGGTGCTCGTGGCGCATAATTTCGGCGGACTGCATGTCGTCGGGGTGGACGGTGCGCTCCCAGGTGCTGATACCGATGGGTTTGAGCTCTTCGAGCGTGTAGCCGAGAATGCCCGCCCAGCGTTCGTTGAGTACGAGTTCGCCCGTTTTCAAATTCCAGTCCCAAGTGCCGACTTCGGTGCCTTCAATAATGCTACGATTCCGGGACAGTTCTTCCTCTTTTGCTTGAACGATGGAACTGGATAGATTGTCGAAGCGTTTCTGTAAGCGTTTATTTGAGAGGTAGAGGCTGACGAAAAGCAGTGGAAAGGTGACGCCCGAAACTTGTATCAATATGCTCCATAGGACGCGGTGCGTGTGGAGTCCCGAATGCCTTAAATCTATGTAGATAAAGAAGATCGCGAGTAGCCAAGCCGCGCAGAGCGGAATCAGTAGGTAGCGCCTAAAGGAGAACTTCATAGCTTCTCAGTGGTGACAGTTAGTCCAGGAGTGGTATAGGAGGGGGGGGAAGTAGATTACGCAATTTAAAGGGGGTGAGGCTATTATGGCAACTCGCCAGAGTATATATTTTGCCCCTCAGTTTTCGCTCGGTAAGCCCTTGTGAGATCGTTGACATCTGAATCATAGATCGAATAAATGATAGAATGTCTCTGTCTGTAACTGAACCTTTTGATGCCATCGCTCGCTCTAATGTGAATTCCGCTTGGGGGGCATTGACTATGGAGGTTTTGGCTCGTTTGGGCGTGAATACGGTGGTGACCTCGCCGGGATCGCGTTCGACGCCGCTGACGATTGCCGCGGCGCGCAATGCGCGGGTGGAGGCACTCTCGATTTTGGATGAGCGATCGGCTGCGTTTTATGCCTTAGGCTTGGCCAAGCGGACTCGGCGACCGGTCGCACTAGTGTGCACTTCGGGCTCGGCCGCGGTGAATTATTGGCCGGCTGTGTTGGAGGCCTCGATGAGTGGCACGCCGCTGATCATTATGACTGCCGACCGTCCAGCAGAGTTGCGTGATTGCAGTTCGGGCCAAACGATCGATCAGCTCAAGCTCTACGGCGACAGTGTGCGGCAATTTAAAGAATTGGCTTTACCCGAGTGCTCGCCTGAGATGTTGGCCTATTTGCGGCAAAGCTTGGTGCATGCGGTGCACTTGTCTTTGAGTGCGAATGCGGGGCCTGTGCATTTGAATTTCCCATTCCGTGATCCCTTGCCGCCGAGCTTGGACGCATCACAGCCTGTCGTGGAGGCGGCAGTGCTGGAGGAGGCGGCGACTGTGTCGACCCGTCCGTGCGAGGCGGTGTTGCAAGCGGGTGGTCTGGATCTGGTGGCTTTGGAGCGCCTTAGCAGTCACAGTCGAGGACTGATTATCGTGGGCACTGAAAATCCGCGCTGTGGCGATGAGGCTTTTGCGAATGCAGTTTCAATGATCTCTAAGAAGCTTGGGTGGCCGGTCCTGGCGGATGTGCTGAATCCACTCCGAAATTATGCTAGCGAAGATAGGAGGGTGATTACCCGCTATGATACATTTTTGCGTGAATCTGGCGAGCAAGCTTCGCTGCAACCGACCGCGATCTTACAGATCGGATCTTTGCCGACAAGCAAGGTCTTACGCGCTTGGTTGGGGCAGTTAAATGCGGTCTCATTTTTACTGAGTGCTTCTCCGATCAATATCGACCCTTTGCATCGTGTCGCAACTCCACTATATGGCGATGTGCTTAGTCTTGCGGAGCATTTGCAACATCAACGTGTGGACTCCGACTGGGCATCCAAGTGGACGACGCTGGAAGCTCGCCAGTCGCAAGCGATTGATGAGCGTATGGGAAATCTTGATACATTGTTTGAGGGGAAAGTCGCTTGGTTACTGTCTCGACATTTGCCAGTTGGTAGCAGTGTCTTCTTGGCGAGCAGTATGAGTGTGCGTTACGCCGAGTATTTTTGGTCGGCTGGTAGTCGCGCTTGTGCGGTCTTTTGCAATCGAGGTGCGAATGGAATCGACGGGACTTTGAGCACCGCTTTGGGTGTGGCTCACGGGGGACGACCTGCCTTTTTATTGACGGGTGATTTGGCTTTTTTGCACGATAGCAATGGACTCTTAGCATCCAGTCAGCTGCGGGGCAGTTTAACCGTAGTATTGATTAATAACAACGGTGGTGGCATCTTTGAGCACTTGCCTGTGGCCCAGATGGATCCACCTTTTGAGCAATATTTTAGCACGCCGCAGGATGTAGATACGGGGCAATTATGTGCCGCGTATCGTGTGCCTCATCAAGTCGTTAATGATTGGTCACAACTGGTGAATGCGTTGACTAAGTCATCGGATCCGGGCCTACGCGTCCTGGAACTATTGACGGACCGTAAGGCGGATCGGCTTCAATTGCACAAGTTCCACCAATAGCCCCGCCCAGTCATCGGGGGCGGAGCCATTGGCGGTGTGTGTGTGGTGTAGTAGTTATTGTCTGTGCCAGACATTAAAAAAGTTGTAGTCGGCGGCTCGCATCCAAACATGCATAACGCTCCGAGTCTCGAAATTAAGCAGAGCTTTTTGACTATGGCCAGCGTATAAAAATTACAGTTTTGTAATCAGAAAGCTATCGCTGAAATATATACGACTGTGCTAGCTTCTTCGCGTATGAAAATCCTGATAGTGGAAGATGACCCCAAGATTGCTTCTTTTGTCGAGAGAGGACTGAAGGAGCAAGGCTATGTGATCGACGTTTGTAATGATGGCGATGCCGGTTACGATTTGGCGGTATCCGAATCTTATGACGTGATTTTGTTGGATATTATGCTGCCTGGCCGTGATGGTTTGAGTATCTTGCGCAGCTTGCGAGAGCAGAAAAATACAGTGCCAGTCATTTTACTTACGGCGCGAAGTGGTTTGGATGAACGGGTGGAGGGCTTAAACCTCGGAGCAGATGATTATCTGGCGAAGCCCTTCTTCATGGAAGAACTGATTGCGCGTATACTCGCGGTCAGTCGTCGTGCCAGCGGAGAGCCGCTAAATGTGATCCAGCAAGGGGCGCTAAGTCTGAACTTGATCACGCGGGAGGTGCATCGCGGAGAGGACAGTATCGATTTGACCAGTCGTGAGTTTAACATGCTTGAGCTTTTGATGCGTTCGCCAGGGCGGGTGTATTCGCGCACGCAACTGCTCGAGAATGTCTGGGGCTACGATTTCGATCCGCAGACCAACGTGGTAGACGTGTATGTGCGACGCGTACGTGGTAAAATTGATGTCGCGGGCGAGGCCTCGATGATAGAGACCGTTCGTGGGGTGGGTTATCGTTTGCGGGATGAAGCATGAGGCACTCGTTTAAATTTAAGATCGCGCTGACCTCGTTGCTGGTTACGGGAACTTTGTTGGTGTCGTTTGGTGGACTCTTCTTTGCGTCGGCGTATCATACCGGAATTGATGGTATGGATCAGGAGATTCGGACTCTCGCGGAATCGTCTCTGCGAGGTGCGCGTCCGCACAATTTTTGGCAGAATTTTGAGAAGTCGTTACAATTTATCTACGGAGATGATGCGGACGGGAGGATGGCGTTATTGGTGGTCAATGGGGCACAGCAGGTGTCATTTCAGTCGGACAATGCGCCAGCTGAATTAATTAAATTGGCTGAAGGGGTGCTGGAGCAGCCACTAGTGTTGTCCGAGGAGAAGATGGTCCGTCCCATCGGGAGTGGAATTATACGCCGACTAGATCGGGATCAAGATGGTGTAATATCGCTACAAGAATTCGATGGGCCCGTGGTTGAGTTTGAGCAGCTAGACTTGGATCAGGACGGATGGCTTAATTTGGAGGAACTGGCACCACTGGCTGAGGCGAGGCTGCCGCCGCGGCGACGTGAGCCCCCGGTGATTGTTGAAGCTGGCTTTAAAACACTCTACTCCAAGTCGCAGTCGGGCAATTGGAGAGTGGGGCTCTTTATTTCAGATCACCAGACCGTAGTCTTAGCAATGAATATGCAGGTGTTTTATCGCGACTTGAATAGTTTGCGAACCGTTTTCTTCGTAGCGGTGCCGATCGGCTTGATCCTATTATCCTTTGTAGGCTGGTTTCTTGCGGATCGAGCCATGCGTCCAGTCTCCATTATAGCGGATACGGCTGAAGGCATTACGGCCAAGGGACTGGATCGCCGTATTCCTATGGTGGGGCGAGATATTGAGCTACAACGCTTAGTTTCTGTATTTAATCAAATGCTGGACCGTTTAGAGAAGGGCTACCAACAGGCGGTGCGCTTTAGTGCCGATGCCGCACACGAGTTACAGACGCCGCTCACGATACTTCAGGGCGAATTGGATAATGCGATTCAATCGGCGGAGGCAGGCTCGCAGGAGCAGCAGCGCTATGGCATGCTGATGGAAGAGCTAAGCCATTTGAAATCTGTCGTGCAAAAATTACTCTTACTCGCGCATGCGGATGAGGGGCGGTTAAAGTTGAATTGCCAGCGACTCGAGTTAAGTGAGCTGATTCGTTCGGCGGCAGAGGACTTGGAAGTGATGGCGCCCGCACTTCAAGTAGATATTTTTTTGATAGAGCCCAGTTTCGTGTGTGGCGATCTGGCCTTATTGAACCAGGCGGTTCGTAATATGATTTCGAATGCGGCGAAATACACAGTGTCTGGGGGCGCGGTCTGCTTTCGTCTAGAACGCCAAGGCACTCAATTGTGTTTCACCTTGACGAATACAGCGCCACCGATCCCTGAAGAAGATCGCCCTTTGTTATTTAAGCGCTTCCACCGTGTGGAGAAATCGCGTACGACCGCGGGCTCGGGCTTGGGCTTGAGTCTCGCGCGTGAAATTGCGCGTGCGCATGAGGGAGATCTGATTTTGAATGACTATTGTCAGGGCCAGGTCTCGTTCTCACTGATATTGCCAGCGAGTGAGGCAGTATGAGCGAGAGATTCAGGCCTAAAAAAGCGCATTCGAGTGATACTCGAATGCGCTGAATAAATCTGAACTCAGTTTCGAGGCTGAGGATTATTCCTCGTCGTCGCTGGACTCGAGCTTAGGTGCATCGGTCACATCACCGAAGATGCCGCCCGCGGCGATGCGGTTGCTCTTGCGCATTTGGCTCTTTTCGTGTTCGGCTTGGCCTTCTACTGAGTAGCGTGCGAAGGGCACTGCTGTCAAACGTGCTGCTGGAATTGGTTTTTCGGTGATTTCACATATGCCGTAACTACCGTCTTTGATACGTAAAATGGCGGCTTCGATTTCGTGCAGGGCATCCTGTTCATTGGAAACCAGACTTAGTGCGAAATCGTGATCGAACGCATCGGTGCCCGACTCAGCTGCGTGATTGTCGCCAGAGTTATCGTTTGATGTGTGCTTGAGTGTATCCGAAGTATGTAGATTAATTTCGTCACTAACATGCGCACGTAGATCGAGCAGCAAGTCGTAGTATTTTTTCCACTTTTGCGGGATCTGGTCTTCGTCGAGTTCGGTGCTCTTTTTCTTTTCCGTCGGGCTGAAGCCTAGGATGTCGGCCAGCGAGGCGGCGCCGAGCACGCGTTTTTCAACGGGCTTGTCGTCGACGATGACTTTCTTGCTAGGTTGTACTTTTGCAGCGACTTTTTTAGGTGCTTCTTCTTGTGTGGGAATTTGCGACTTCTTGGCAGCCATCAATTCTTCGACATCGTCGAGTGAAAAGACGATGGGTGTCGATTTCTTGTTGGCAGCCGCGCCCTCGCGTGAAACAACCGCTTTTTTTAAAGTATTTGCTGGAGTCTTTTTATTGGTAGGCATGATAGCTTAAATATTTAGAAGAGATTGAAGTGATGTTAACGGTTAATTGGTTAGATTGATTTCAGCGCTTCGGCACAACGTGGCGAAACCGCACCCCATTTTTCTGTCTCGACGAGTTCAGGCACCCAGCGCCAGCTGCGAGGGCAGCGGACACCGTCTGCGTGAGCGACTTCGATCTGGAGTTCGGTGGCTTCGGGAGATTCGATCAAGCTGACCTGCGAAAGAATGAAGAGTTCCGGCAGATCGGCTTCATATTTTTTGAGGCGGGCAAAATCGGCATTGCTTGCGCTGCCAGTGATGACTGCCTTGGCGTCGAGGCTTTGACCGATCGTTTTCTGCTGACGTAGAGCTTCGAGGCGGTCATTGAGTTGATTTGAAAGGAAGTTGCGCAACTCACGAATGTCCGAGGCAGTTTCTGCATCGTCCCATGCGACATCTACCTGAGGCCAGTCGGCGAGCGCAATGGGCTGGTCGCCGAAATCGCTATCGCTTTGTGCGTAGCTCCAGGCTTCATCTGCGGTGAAAGGTACCAAAGGTGCGATCAGTCGAGTGAATACGGAGAAGATGATCTGTATCGCAGTTTGTGAAGAGCGGCGCAGAGGATCGTTGGGGCTACGTGTGTAGAGGCGATCCTTGATGACATCGTGATAGGTGGCCGACAAGGTGTTGGCGACGAAGGGATCGATGTAATCTTTGAATGCGCGGTGGAACTCATAGGCTTCGTAGGCTTCAGATACTTTACGTACCAGCTGGCCGAGTTCGTTGAGCACCCACTTATCCAGGGCATTCAATTGGTCGAGCGGCACCGCATCTTTACTCAGGTCGAAGTCGTGTAAGTTACCGATTTGGAAGCGCAGTGTGTTGCGCAGGTTGCGGTAATTGTTGGCCACGTTCTTGACGATCTTGTCGGAAACCGGCACGTCGCCACGATAGTCTTGTGAGCAGATCCAGAGGCGTATGATGTCGGCCCCATAGCCGCCAATCCACTCGTTGAGCGGACGCGCGGCGCCGTCGCTCTTAGAGAGCTTGGTACCATCTTCCTTTACGATGAAGCCGTGAGTAAGGAGATTCTTGTAAGGTGCCGCCTTGTCGGCGATCACCGAGGTCCACAGCGAGCTTTGGAACCAGCCGCGGTGTTGGTCCGAGCCTTCCAGATAGAGGTCCGCAGGCCATTTCAGGTTGGGACGCTTTTGGAGCACTGCGCGATGGCTGGAGCCGGAATCAATCCAGACGTCAAGTGTGTCTGTGCCACACTTGAGTTTGTCTGTGCTGGGCCAGTCCGTCGGCAGTTCAATGCCGTCTAGGATTTCAGCGGCCGTTTGCTCAAACCAGATATTTGTGCCCGATTGCGCGACCTTTTGTGAAATTGCACGAATCACCTTGGCGTCGATATAAGCGCCGCCATCTTCGTCGTAGAAGGCCGGGATCGGTACCCCCCAGGTGCGTTGACGGCTGATGCACCAATCCGGACGGTTTTCGACGGCCGCGCAGATGCGGTTCTTGCCCCAGCTAGGGATGAAATTGACGTCGTTGAGCGACTCCAGTGCGCGTGCACGGTCGCCATTTTTGTCCAAGGCGATGAACCATTGGTCCATGGCGCGGAAGACGACCGGCGTCTTGGAGCGCCAGCAGTGCGGGTAGCTGTGCTTGATTTTCTTTTTAGCGATCAACGAGCCGTTAGTCGCGATGATGCGCAGCACGCCGAGATTCGCGTCGGATGGTTTGCCATCGCCAGTTTCAAGCACGGAGAGTCCCACCAGATCGGCAGGCACTTGGCCATCGTCTACATAACAGCCCTTGTCGTCGAGTGGGCAATAGACTTCGATGCCATTGTTGATGCCGGTGATGTAGTCGTCCAGACCGTGTCCGGGAGCGGTGTGCACACAGCCTGTGCCACTCTCTGTGGTGACATATTCAGCCAACAGAATAGGGGAGGGACGGTCGATGAAGGGATGACGGGCTTCGAGCTTTTCGAGCTGCGAGCCTAGGTAGGTAGCGATTGTTTCGACGCCTTCCAGCTTACATTCAGCGATCACAGAACCCAGCAAAGGTGTGGCCACGATGAGTGTGCCATGGGAGGCGGTCTTGATCGCGGAATACTCGATATTTGGGTGCACTGACACTGCAAGGTTAGCGGGCAGTGTCCAAGGTGTGGTGGTCCAGATCAATATTGAGCTATCTTCGTCGGGTAAGGCCAGCTTGGCACGTGCTTCGTTACTCAGGCGAAGTTTGACGAAGATTGAGATGCTGGTGTGGTCCTTGTACTCGATCTCCGCTTCGGCGAGCGCAGTCTCGCAGGGGATGGACCAATAAACTGGTTTTTTGCTGCGATATACGAGGCCTTGTTCCACAAAATTTGCGAAAGTTTCTAATTCGGCCGCCTCATATTCGGGGTGAATGGTCCAATATTCATTGGCCCAATCGGCTGTGACACCCAAGCGCTCGAACTGCTCGCTTTGGATGACGCGATACTTGTCCGCAAATTTAGCGCAAGCCTTGCGCACCTCGAGCGCGGTGTAATCCGTGCGTCCGGAGTCCTGTAGCTCACGTGAGACTTTGTGCTCGATGGGCAAGCCATGACTGTCCCAGCCTGGGATGTAGGGCGCGTTATAGCCAGACATCCACTTGTAGCGTAAGATGGTGTCCTTCAAGGTCTTGTTGAGCGCGTGCCCCAGGTGGAGGTCGCCATTGGTAAAGGGCGGACCATCGTGCAGAATGAAACTTTCACCCCCACTATTTTTAGCCTGGATCTGGTCGTAGAGACCGATTTTCTTCCAGTGATCTATTCGCTTAGGTTCGCGCTCCACTAAGTTGCCCCGCATGGGGAAATTCGTTTGAGGGAGGTTGAGCGTATCTTTGAGGTCGTGCGCCATAATATTTGACCGAAGGCCGTTGAAAAGCGCGGCAGTGTGGTTTTTTGCTTCCTCAAGTCAAGCACTCAGAATTTTCTCGCCGCACATTCTTAAAATGCCTTTCTTGCCTTGCTCTTCGGCTCATATTATTGCTGCCAATCTATCGTTACTTATGTCTCTCGCACTCATCAATCTGCCTTTCCCAGATTTACACCTCGTCTGGTTGTTTCTTTTACTAGTTATCGGGTTTGTGGCGCTTACTTTTGGTGGCGACATTTTGACGACGGGGGCGGCGGCCGTTTCGACTAATCTAAAAATCGATCCCATTGTGGTCGGCTTGACCGTGGTCTCGATCGCTACGTCGATGCCAGAAATGGCGACATCGCTTATGGCAGCCCGAGACAATCCACAAATCGCGCTCGGTAATATTCTAGGCAGCAATGTGGCGAATATCGGCCTGATTCTCGGGATCGCTGCGATCATCGCGCCACTGAAAATTGAGCTGCGGATGATACGCCGCGAAGTGCCGATATTGATAGCTGTGACAGTTATTTTCGGACTTTTTGCAATGGGCGGTGGTTTTCACCGTATGGAAGGCTGCATATTGCTGGCATTAACGGCAGCTTATTTGATCTATGTCGTCCGCGGTGCGAAGTCCAAAGATTCGGCTGGCGCTATTCAGGAATTTACCGAAGGGGCCGAGGAGTATTCACGTCGAACGACTCAATCGGCCTTACTATTTATTTTAGCAGGTGCCGCTTTATTGGCCTTGGGCGCAGATGTACTGGTGGGTGCCTCGGTGGAGCTTGCCATGCGAATGGGGGCGAGTGAGATGTTTGTCGGCCTCACCATTGTGGCCGTTGGCACGAGTCTGCCGGAGTTGGCTGCATCTGTGGCTGCCGTGCGTGCGGGGCATGGCGATATGTGTGCGGGCAATATCGTGGGCTCGAATCTGTTTAATATACTGCTGATCGGTGGTGGTGTTTCGGCAATCACTGGTATGAATGTGCATTATGAGCTCTTGCTAGTTGAGTTTCCTGCTTTGGTTTTGCTTTCAGGGCTACTTCTATGGTTCTTTAAGAGTGGTCATATCGTGTCGCGCCGTGAAGGTGTGGCCTTGCTTTTTATTTACTTCGGGATTCTTTCGCTTTCCGCACTCTCACAATTTGGCTACCTATTTTAGCTTTACTGGTTTTCGGCTCTCTAGTGATCCGTAGAACCGAGAGCCAAGAACCGAGCAAACCGAGCACTGAAAACCGAACAACTCATTTACTATGTCTGAAAAACAAAAGCCTGTCGTCCTCATCATCCGTGATGGTTGGGGAGCTAATCATGATGCATCTTACGATGCTTATAACGCTGTCAAGCTGGCAAACACGCCGGTGGCTGACCGTTTGACTGCAGAGTATCCGCGCACCGAGATCGCGGCCTGTGGTCTCGAAGTTGGCTTGCCCGCTGGCATTATGGGGAACTCCGAAGTGGGGCACCAAAACATCGGTGCGGGCCGCGTGGTGGACCAGGAGCTAGTGCGTATCAATAAGGGCATCGAGACTGGTTCGGTGAAAGAGAGCCCAGCGCTTAAAGCTGCTTTCGATAATGTGCGCGCCAAGGGCTCTGCACTTCATTTTATGGGCTTGGTCTCCGATGCGGGGGTACACTCCATGTTAGATCACCTTTACGGCTTACTAAAGATCGCCAAAGAAGAGGGCATCGAGCGGGTTTATTTGCACGCTTTTACCGATGGACGCGACACGGGCCCGTTCTCTGGTAAGAACTTCATTGCCGAGGTCGAAGCTCAAATGACTGAGATCGGCGTGGGACAAATCGCGAGCATCGCAGGTCGTTACTGGGCGATGGACCGTGACAATCGCTGGGATCGCGTGCAGCGCGCCTACGATTGCATTACCGGTCGCACGGTCGAGCGTAGTGCGATCAGTGCAGACGCGGCGATTCAGCTGCAATACGACTCGCCTGAAACGGAAGGCACTAAGGGAGACGAGTTCTGCCCACCTACTGCGATTGTCGGCGCCGACGGACAAGCAATTGCCGCGGTGCAAGAGGGCGATTCGGTGATTTTCTTTAACTTCCGTGGTGACCGTCCACGTGAGCTGACCCGCGCCTTCATTCAGGACGACTTTGATGGCTTCGATCGTGGCGAGAAGCTTG
>MDSV01216512.1_pt1 | contig 11117 bp, 7 predicted proteins | sample 810851 | NCBI WGS metagenome assembly MDSV01 (sample SAMN05326640, study PRJNA326480) | marine metagenome | isolation source: seawater | place: Atlantic Ocean: North East | collected 2012 | reverse complement strand
TCAAACTTCAGTCTTTGTTTGTTAAGCCTATTCGCAAGTTTTGTTGCAGCTTCAATTTCGTTAGCTTCTCTTAACGCTCTCGCCTTCTTTAAGCTTTCGATGTGTTTTAAATTCCCAGTTGTAGCCTCATAAGCTTTACCATTTGGAATTAGAAAATTTAAAGCGTACCCACGTTTAACCTTGATGACGTCTGCCTCGGCGCCGAGGTTTTCTACTTTTTGCTTTAATATTACCTCTATTTGAGACATGACTGATATTTAGTTGTAGTTATAAATTTAGGCTAAATTAGCGGGTGTTTCTTTAGACTGTTAATGAATCTTTGTCAAGATATGTACATTATATAGGAGAAATTCAAATTTGTTGAAAAATGGATTCTATAATCGATTCTCTTGTAAATTAATTATGATCCGCATCGGTATTCCTAAAAAAATAGTATCTTACAGCTTTAAGTGCTTTTCTTTTACTATTCTTTTTTTCTTTGTTTCATCTTGTGGGGAAAAAATCAGAAAAGGTACGGCTAAAATCCCTGAATATCAAAAAGTTGAAGATAAGCTATCTAATTATAACGAATGGTTAGGTCATCTCGGTACACACAGAAATGGATTAGCTTCAGGAAAAGAGATTAATTTTGATTGGCTTGAATCAGAGCCTCAGCTCCTTTGGAAGAAAGAAATTGGTGTTGGTGTTGCTGGAGTATCTGGACTTAATGAATATGTGTACTCAATGGGTAATGTTAATGGTAAGGATGTTATTTATTGTATTGATGCTTTTACAGGAAAAATTATATGGCAAAAATCATATGACTGCATAATTGATAAGAGGATGTTCGAAGGTGGCCCTCCCACTACTCCACTAATCGATAAGAAAAATAAAAATTTATATACGTTAAGTCATCAGGGTGAACTTAGGTGTCTATCTCTAAAATCAGGTTTATTGCAGTGGAAGGTTTCATACACTAATTCACCTTTGGGTGGAAGAAGACCTGATTACGGTTATGCCAGTTCTCCAATTATCTATGACGATATGCTAATTATTTCACCAGGCGGAAAGGAGTCAAGTATTGCTGCTTTAAATCTAGATGATGGTTCAGTATTATGGTCTTGTGGGAATAGTAAAGTCGGATATTCATCACCTGTAATCTTTACTCTGAATGAATCTGATTGCATCGCGCAATTAAATGCTAGCGATTTATCCGTTTTTAATCTTGGCACGAATAGTTTATTGAGCAAAACCTCTTGGGAAACAAAATATAGAATAAATGCAGCTGCACCTATTTATTTTAATGGACACATTCTGATTACCTCTGGTTACGGAAAAGGAGCAGGGCTCTTCAAAGTTCATGAAGAAAAATTAGAACTCATATATGAATCCAAACAGTTAGTGTGCCAATTTCAATCACCGATAATGAAGAATGGATTCATATATGCCGTTACTGGTGACAATGATAGGAAGGCGAGCCTTGTTTGTATGAACCCAATCAATGGTAAAATAATGTGGAATGAGCCTTTCAGTGGCAATAGAGGAAATGTTATTGCGATAGATGACTCGCTAATTGTTCTTACTGAGAGAGGTGAAGTTATAGCCTGCTCAGCAACACCCAAGTCATATAATGAGACGGGACGATTTCAGGCTGTTGGTGGTAGATGTTGGGCAGCTCCGACAATTTGTGGATCTAGACTCTATATTCGTAATAATTCTGGAAGATTAATGTGCTATAATCTAAAAAAGAATTGAATTTTATCATTAAATTAGCGACAAGATTTGTTGAGATTGCCTTTAGATGAGGCATTTTCATAACTGCGCATAACAATTTTAACATTGCGCAATGATTGATATTAATTATTAACTAGAAAAAATGTTTAAATCTCTTCAGTATATACTTTCAATTGCCTCGGTTTCATTGATTTTTTCTGATCTTGGCTTTTCAGATTCTCATAACAAGTTTCAATGGTTTTCATGGAGAGGTCCAGATGGGAACGGTGTAAGTTACGAGAAGTATAAAAATTGGAAGTTTGAAAAAAATCCATCTTGGTCATATGAATTAAAGGGAAGGGGCACTCCAGTTATAGCAGATGGTAAAATGTTTGTTTTTGGCTACAGAGGAGAGGGTGTTGAAGTTGAGGAGGTAATAGTTTGTCTTAATGCAAAGACAGGTAAAGCGGAATGGGAGCATTCCTTTAGAGATTACATAAGTGATACCATTTATGACCGTTACTCGATAGGATCCGCAGCCATTGATCCCCAGACAAAAAATGTATATCTACAGACAACTAATGGTTTATTTTTAGCGTTTACCTCTAACGGTAAAAAGCTCTGGGAGCATTCAATGATGGAAAGGTTTGGAAGATTGACATTCCCGAATGGAAGAACAGGTGCACCAATCGTTGAAGGTGATTTGGTGATAATGCACTGCATCACAAGTTATTGGGGTAAACAAGGGCCTGCTAGAGATCGTTTTTACGGATTTGATAAGATTAGCGGTCGAATTGTTTGGGTTAGTGAGCCAGGAATAGCACCTAAAGACAGCTCCTTTTCAACACCCATTGTTGAATCCAGATATGGAACTCGCGTGTTTTATGCTGGAACAGGTGATGGTAATTTGGTTTGTGTAAATGCTCTCAATGGAAAACCGCTTTGGAGATTTCATATGAGTTATGGAGGGGTTAACTCGAGTCCGATTATATATAATGACTCTGTTATCTGTCCACATGGAAAAGAAAATATTGATACTACCGAAGAAGGAAGAATGGTTTCGGTCAAGATTCCTAAGACCATAGATTTTAAGAGTGATCAGGTTGTATTGGAACCATCATCCGAGATTTGGAGAAATGAAACAGTTTCATTCACAAGCTCTCCAATACTAGTTAAGGATAAAGTTTATCAAGTTTCAAAAGTTGGTGAACTAGTCTGTGTTGATGCCAATTCTGGTGAAATTTTATGGCACAAAAAACTTGGTAATGACAATTTGCATTCATCTCCATTATATTGTGACGGGAAGCTTTTTGTTCCAATATTTGGTGGTAAGTTTTATATAATTGAGCCTGAAGATAATGGTGCAAAGGTGCTTCATGAGCTACAGCTGGAAGGTAATCTAATAGGTTCTCCTACAATTTGTGAAGGGAGATTATACTTGCATACTACTAAAGCGCTTCATTGCTGGAACTTCTCTCATGATGGAATTGAAAGTACTGAATGGCCCAAGCAAGAGTCTGGAAGGGTTGGTAAACCTTCAGAGATAAGAGCGGTTCCGACTGACGTATTATTACAGCCAGGTTCACAGGAATCATTTGTTTTTCATGCTTTGGATGAAAAAGGTCATGTTGTATCTAAAATAGATAAAGTGGGCTTCTCAAAGTTTATTCCTCCTACTGCTAAGGTTAAAACTGAAATGGACGCTACTTTCAAAGACAATTTAATTTTGGCCTCTAATGAAGCTAAGACTTCAGCTGGAGCCTGGAGAGGTGTCAGTGATGATTTGGTGGGGTTATTCAGAGGTAGAGTCTTAGATAAGATACCATTTTCTGAAGATCTTGAATCATACAAGACTGTTATAGATTCCAAAATTGATCCTGGGGAAAAGTTTGCTTATCCTCCCTTGCCTTGGATTGGGGCCAGATTCAAATGGGAAGTTAGGAATTTAGACGGGAATAATGTACTAAGAAAAACTTTAGATAGGGTTTTGTTTCAAAGAGCAATGACCTTTATTGGGCATCCTGAATTGAGTAATTATACCATTCAAGCTGATGTAATGACAGATGGTAACAGAAGAATTAAATCTGATGTTGGTTTAGTTAATCAAAGATATTTAATTGTGCTGAAAGGCAATGCTAATTTGTTGGAAGTTAGTTCTAATCAAGAAAGGCTCAAAGTTTCAGTTCCATTTAAGGTCAAATACAAGACTTGGTACAGTCTCAAGACTAGAGTTGATGTTGATGATGGTGGTAATGCCTTAGTCAAAGCTAAAGTATGGCCAAAAAACGATGATGAGCCTGTTAAATGGACAATCGAAGTCCCTCATAAAAAAGGTCACATCAAAGGAGCTCCAGGACTCTTTGGATTCTCTCCACAAAGTCAAAAACCAGTTTTCGTAGACAACATTTCAATTACACCCAGCAAATAAACCATGAAACACATTGTAGCTTTTATATTATTTACTTTATTTAATAACTTAGTTTTTTCCTCTGATTGGCCAGAGTGGGGTGGAACTGGATATAACAATATGGCCTCTTCTGATACCGGTATTCCAAGTGCAATGGAGCCAGGAAAAAGGAAAAAGGGGTCCGAAGAGATTGATCTTTCGACTACAAAAAATGTTAAATGGGCTGCTAAGATTGGATCTCAAAGCTATGGAACGCCAACCATAGCTGATGGTAAAATATTAATAGGAACTAATAATGAATCCCCCAGAGATGCACAGCATGAAGGGGATAGGGGAATTATAATGTGTTTTGATGAAAAGAAAGGTGACTTTCTTTGGCAACTTGTTATACCGAAACTCGGTGCAGGAAAGGTGTCTGATTGGGAATACCTTGGAGTATGTTCATCACCTTTAATTCATAATGGAAGAGCATACTTTATTTCAAATCGTTGCAAGGTTGTATGTATTGATATGGAAGGTATGGCTAATGGTAATGATGGGCCATACAAAGATGAGGAGAAGTTTATGGCCACTGGTGGTAAGACTTTTAAACCAGGAAAAAAAGATGGTGATATAATTTGGCTTTATGATATGCGTGAAGAGTTAGGGGTTTTTCCACATAACATTGCAAGTTCTTCACCTAAAATTATAGATGGTAAATTGGTTGTATCTACATCAAATGGGGTTGATTGGTCCCACCTTAACGTGCCTGCTCCTCAAGCGCCATGTTTGATTTTGTTAGATCTTAAAACCGGTGAACTCATCGGAGAAGAGGCATCCAAGATAGGAGAGAGTACTATGCATTGCAATTGGTCAAGCCCTATGGTTGCTAAGGTTGATGGCAAGTCTTCTATATTTTTTGGAGGAGGAGATGGTTATCTATATAGCTTTGACCCTAATGCTAAGGAAGATGATGAAGGGTTCCTCGTTCTCCCTGAAAATTGGAAAGTGGATGGGAATCTTCCCGAATACCGGGTTGATAAGGACGGTAAAAAGATCAAGTATGCGACTTTTGAGGGGCCCAGCGAATTTATTTCTTCCCCAGTTTTTTATAAGGGGCATGTCGTTACTCTGATCGGACAAGACCCTGAACACGGTGAAGGAGTTGGTCGAATGATTTCTGTAGAGGCAAAATCAGGTAAAGTAGCTTGGGACTATACTGAAATAGAGAGAGGAATATCGACTGTATCAATAGCTGATGATTTGGTATATGCCGCAGATTATAGGGGACGTGTGCATTGTGTTGATTTTAAAACTGGAAAAAAACAGTGGGTATATGACACAAAAAGTCATATTTGGGGGTCAACGTTGGTTGCAGATGGAAAGGTATTTATTGGTAATGAAGACGGAGAAGTTGTTATTCTCAAGCACGGTAGAGAATTAAAAGAAATCGGTATTGTTGAATTCTCTGCACCAGTATACGCAAGTCCTATTGTCGCAAATGGTGTTTTGTATGTAGCTAGTCAAACTCATCTATATGCATTTAAGGAGCCAGCAAATTAATTTTATATAAATCTAAGTTTTGTCATTATGAACGGAAAACATTTGATTATTTTGTTAGCCATAGTTCTTGGTTTTATGCATCAAGATCTTTGGAACTGGGATAACAGTGAATTCATAATGGGGTTTATGCCAATAGGTTTATTTTATCATGCGTGCTATTCGCTAGTTGCAGCGGTGTTATGGGCATTTGCTATAAAGTTTGCATGGCCTAAAGACTTGGTTGACTGGGCGGAAAAAGAAGATTGATAATATTTAGATACTAACCATATGCAAATACCATTAATTGCTTCATCTGCATCAACCACTCCAATTGTAGTAATTGCTATCTACCTTTGTTTGCTTTTGGGGTTGGCAATGTTCAGTAAGACGTTATTTCGTGGTACAAGTACTGACTATTTTGTTGCCAGTAGAAGTATTGGCCCCTTCATGTTGCTAATGTCAGTTTTTGGCACAACGATGACAGCTTTTGCCTTAGTGGGTTCTACTGGTAAGGCTTTTGAGCGTGGTGTTGGAACCTATGGTTTAATGGCTTCTTCGTCTGGACTGATTCATGCTGCATGCTTCTTTTTGATTGGTATAAAATTATGGTCTTTTGGTAAAAAGTATGGATATGTAACTCAGATTCAATTTTTTAGGGATCGCTTCGAATCTAAAGCAATTGGGTATCTTTTATTTCCCATTCTTGTATGTCTAGTCATACCATATTTACTTATTGGAGTAATTGGTGCATCAAAAACAATAGAGGGACTAACATCTGCAAAATCTACACCTAAAGGAGAGAAGCCTGGAATGTTCCCAGAACTTTTTGCTAATTATAACGATGCTGTACCACCCGCACTTACTGGAGCAATTATATGCATAGTAGTTTTGTGCTACATTTTTGCCGGCGGCTCTAGAGCGGCGGCCTGGGCAAACACTTTCCAAACTATAGTATTTATGGTCATGGGGATACTCGCTTTTTATCTAATTAGTGACAAGCTCGGAGGTCTTGATAAGGCAATAGAGCAGGCTAAAGATTCTCACCTAGTAAGAACTCCATCTACTGGAGCTAATGGTGGTCATATTGGTGTTCCTCCTGCAATGTTTCTAACTTACATGTTTATCCCCCTCAGTGTTGGCATGTTTCCTCATTTATTTCAACATTGGTTAACTGCGAGGAGTGCAAAAAGTTTTAGGCTCACTGTTGTAGCCCATCCCATATGTATTATGATAGTTTGGGTTCCATGTGTTTTAATTGGTTTATGGGCTACAGGCAAACTCCCAGAAACAACTCCAGGGGGAGCTGTTTTGGCAAAGATGGTAGGAATTTTAATTGCTGATCCAATTGTGACAGGTTTAGTCACGGCTGGAATTTTGGCTGCAATTATGTCCTCCCTAGATTCTCAGTTTCTATGCCTAGGAACAATGTTTACGAATGATATTGTTATTGATAGATACGGAAAAGATAAGTTCACAGACAAACAAATTGTTAAAATTGCTCGATTGTTTGTGATATCAATTGTTGTGATAACTTACATACTATCAATTATTCTATATAAGAAAAGCGTATTTGATCTTGCTGTATGGAGCTTCTCTGGATTTGCTAGTCTCACTCCGTTAGTTTTTGCAGCGCTCTACTGGAAACGTTGTTCCAAACTCGGTGCAATCGCTTCAATTATTGCAGCTATAAGTGTCTGGTTTTATTACTTCAAAAAATCTGGTTATGGCGGTGAATATACAGTTAAAGCCCAGTGGGTCGTAGATAAATTTGGTGAAGGATTTGGTGAAGGAATAATGCCTGTTGCATTAAGTTTTGGGGCTGGAGCAATTGCTATGGTTGTTATTTCAATGGTTACTCCAAAACCATCTAAAGAAACAATTGATAAATTTTTTCCAAAGTTTGGATAAAATTAAATCTCACAATTAAAAGCTGAGATCCTAAAAATGATATTAATCGTAAAAAAATTATGACCCCTGATAAAGCAAAGGAGAATCTAGATAACCAACTTAGAGAAATATTAGATTGGCATTTTTCTGAAGATACAGGCACGCCTTTTTGGTTAGATTGGATGTCTAACGTAGGATGGGATCCTCGAAGAGAGGTACTAAGTTTTGAAGATATCCACAAATTTGATCATTTTCAAGATGAGTGGTTAAGAGACGAAAAAAATGAAAGATTTGTACCTTTAGGGATGAAGGGAAGACCGTTCAATGTATTCGAAACAGGTGGAACAACGGGATTACCAAAACAACGTGTTGGGTGGGATGATTATAAGCATGACTATGAAATGTTTTCTAACACGCTTTCCGATGAATTTTTCCCCAAGGGATCCAATTGGATAATGGTAGGCCCTACAGGTCCAAGAAGGCTTAGGCTTGCAGTAGAGCATTTGGCCCAGCATCGTGGTGGTAGTTGTTATCATGTAGATCTAGACCCTCGATGGGTGAAAAAACTGATCATTAGAAATCAAATTGATGAAGTGGAGAGATATCAAAAACACGTAATTGATCAAGCTGTAGAGATTATAAAACACAGAGACATTGGGTGTATGTTCACAACTCCAAAGTTACTGGAATCTATAGGTGAGAGAATTTCAATTCCAGGATCAGGTGTGAAGGGTGTTTTTTGTGGAGGAACTACAATGACTCCTCAATCCGTTAGATTTTGGGTTGAAGAAGTATTAGAAGGTAAAACTCATCTTGTTCCAACCTATGGAAACACTCTAATGGGACTAGCCGTTAGTCGTCCCTTAGATGATTCTTACAGTGTAACTTATTATGCTCCACAACCTCGCGCCGTTTTACGTGTCGTGGATCCAAACGAAACTGCTAAAACAATGCCATATGGTGAATTTGGTAGAGTAGAACTAACCACTTTAACAAAAGAGTTTTTCATGCCGCGTTTTTTAGAGAGAGATGAAGCAATTAGGAGAGAGCCTACTGATGACTACCCATGGGATGGTGTTGGCGATGTTAGGCCATTTGGAGCAATGACTAAAAAGGTTGTAGAAGGGGTATACTAAAATGATTCCAGTAGTACCATTATTGAGAGGTGGCAAGGTTTATTCGAGCCTTGATGTTCAAGATGTTAATCCAGTTACAGGGGGAGATGCCGTTGCTCAGGTAACAATGTCAAATTCTGGTCTTATCAAAAGAGATTTACTCGATCTTGAAGAATCTAGAAAAGCTTTAGCAAAGTTTACCACTCAAGAGCTTTTAGATATAACTTTAGAAGCAGGCGATATTTTCTTAAATGATGATTTACCTGTTGGCTCTAGCGGACAACTCCAGAGCCCAGAGGATTATCTTTTAACGCTTGCTGCAACAAGTGGCCTCCCTCATTCGTTAATAAGAATGAATATGAAAAGACTCCATGGCGTTTTTAGTCAGGTCCCAACAATATTCAAAGGTCTTTCTAGAGGTCTGTCACCTGAAGTTCTTGATCACGGATACATAGACCAACATGAAGTCAAGGTAGCCTTTGTCCCCACAACTAATGCCCTAGGGGTAATACTTCCATCCAACAGCCCTGCAGTTAATGCATTATGGATCCCTTCTATAGCAATGAAGACTCCTGTTATATTAAAACCAGGTAGAGAAGAGCCTTGGACCCCATGGCGAATTATCCAAGCATTCATCAAAGCGGGTGCTCCCGCAGAGGCTTTCAGTTTTTATCCCGCAAACCACGATGGTTCTTCTGCGATTATTCGTAATTGTAAAAGAGTTATGCTGTTCGGCGGAGACGATACAGTTAGACAATATGAAAACGATTCTAGTGTCGAAGTTCATGGTGCGGGGCGCTCCAAAATTCTTATTGGTGATGATGAGATTGAAAATTGGAAAGACCATCTTGATCTGATTGTTAGCAGTATTTCGGCGAATTCAGGTCGTTCATGTATCAACGCAAGTTGCATTGTTGTTCCAAAGTATGCTGATGAAATTGCCAGTGCATTAGCTGATTCTCTAGTTCCTATGAGTGCTCGTGCCCAGGACGATCCACAAGCAACATTGTCGGGCTTCGCTAATCCTAAAATGGCTGAATGGATAAACGGAACCATCGAAGATGGTTTAGAAGAGGGTGGGGCAAAAGACATTAGTCGTGATAAAAGAGGTGGAACTGAACGCTACGTACAAAGAGATGGAATGCATTATATGCTTCCAACGATTGTGCGATGTGACTCAATTAATCATTCAATAGGAAATACGGAGTTTCTTTTTCCTTATGCCAGCGTTATACAAATGCCTCAAGATGAGATGGTAAATTCCATTGGTAAATCTTTAGCTGTTGCTGCTATCAGTAAAGATCAAAAATGGTTAAACGAGTTGGTTTCTGCTGATCATATTGAAAGGCTAAATGTGGGAGCAATGCCCACAAATCATATTGAATGGGATCAACCCCACGAAGGAAATTTATTTGAGTTTCTTTATAGAAGAAGATCAATACAAGTCGCGTAATGACCAATGTCGATGTTTATGATGTATGTAATGACCTTGATTTTTCCAAGGATATCATAAACTTCGCTCACCTAAGTCCGACTGATGTAATATTTGGTCCAAATTGCGTTCGGATCATAGGTGAAAAGGCAAAAGATTTTAAGGCAACTAAAGCATTAATAGTAACTGATCCAGGAATCCTTAATGCAGGTCATTTGGATATAGTTTTGGAATCAATGCGCTTAGCTAACATTGAATGTGTTGTTTATTCAGAAGTTACAGAAAATCCCACTTCATCTGATGTAAATGATTGCGCGATTTTCGCAAAATCAAATTCTGTTGATTTGATATTAGGTTTAGGTGGTGGTTCTAGCCTAGACACGGCAAAGGGAGCAAACTTTATCATAACTAATGGAGGAGAGATGAAGGACTATCGTGGAATCGATAAGGCTTCTAATGACATGCTCCCATTCTTTGCTGTCCCAACAACAGCTGGAACAGGTAGTGAGTGTCAAAGCTTTGCAATTATTTCTGATAATCATACTCATGAAAAGATGGCATGCGGAGACAAGAGAGCGGCTGCGAAAATTGCTTTTTTAGATCCTTTACTCACTACAACTCAACCATTGAAGATTACTGCTCAAACAGGAATAGATGCAATATCTCATTCAATTGAATCTTTAGTTACAAAAACTAAAACTGATGTCAGTGAACAATACTCAAGGCTAGCATTCAAACTCATAAACCGATCCTTTGAAAATGTGATAAAAGATCCAGAAAATATTAATGCTAGATCGGACATGCTCCTTGGCGCTGCGTATGCAGGCACTGCAATAGAATGCAGTATGCTTGGAGCTGCTCATGCTGCAGCTAACCCACTTACTGCAAAATTTTCTATTCCTCACGGTGCAGCTGTCGGGTTAATGTTACCGCATGTTATTAAATACAATTCCTTACATAATGAGGTTGCTCATGTTTATGGTTCATTGATTGATCAATGCTTGTCTGAACGTGTATTAGAACTATTAAATATAGCCAAAATTAAAGTTAGTTTAAGGGAATA
>MDSV01175534.1_pt1 | contig 11117 bp, 11 predicted proteins | sample 810851 | NCBI WGS metagenome assembly MDSV01 (sample SAMN05326640, study PRJNA326480) | marine metagenome | isolation source: seawater | place: Atlantic Ocean: North East | collected 2012 | reverse complement strand
GTTTCGCCAAAGCATAAATGAACACCAAAAGGTTCTAATTTTTCCATCAAATTTCCAACCGTCGGATTAGACGCTAATCCTGAGGTAGTGTCGGATTCTCCACATTTTACTGAAATCCATAAATCACTTAATGGACATTCTTCCCTTTGTTTTTCTGAGGCCCATTGAGAAAATTCTTGAGCTTTTTTTGAAGCTTTCATTATTGTTCCAATATCTCCAGTTCTTTCAATATGAAAACCTTCCACTGGTTTTCCAGTTTTTGCTATTTCATCTACAATTCTTTTTGTCCATTTTGGCTCAATTCCAATAACAATGACTGCAGCAACATTAGGATTTTTTCCAGTTCCTATCATTGTTCTAAAATGTAATTCAAGGTCAGCTCCAAATTGTAATCTTCCATATGAATGCGGTAAAGCAATAGTACCTTTAATATTATTAGCTACAGCTTCAGCACAAGCATTTGAAATATCATCTACTGGCAAGATTATTACGTGGTTTCTTGTTCCAGCTCTTCCATTTTCTCTTTTATAACCTAAAAAACTCTTTGGAATTTCCATCAAATTACCATTTCTTTGTTTTCACATTATGAACATGAACATGATCACCTTTTTTAATTGATTTTACTACTTTGCCAATATCGTGACCATATTTTAATATTGTATCTCCCTCCTTAAGGTCTTTTAGAGCGATCTTGTGACCTAAAGGAACTTCATTTGTTGAATTCACTTTGATTGTCTTGTCATTTTCCATTATCCAAGCATTACATTCTTGACCTTTTTTGGTTGTTTCTATAACAACAACTCCGACATTGTCTTTTTCATCGTGGATAATTAAGTCTGGCTGTGACATAAAATATTTAATGGATATAGACTAATTTTTGATATATTGAAAGAGAGTTTTAAAAAATTTTAAGGAATTCTATGGCAAAAATGACAACAGAAGAAGCTTTTGTAAAAGTTTTACAAATGCATGGCATAGAACATGCATTCGGAATAATTGGCTCAGCATTTATGCCGATTTCTGATATATTTCCTGATGCTGGAATTACATTTTGGGACGTTGCTCACGAAACTAATGGCGGACTCATAGCTGATGGTTATACGAGAGCTACAGGAAAAATGTCAATGGTAATCGCACAGAATGGTCCAGGCATCACGGGTTTAGTCACACCAATTAAGACTGCTTACTGGAATCATACACCATTACTTTTAGTAACACCGCAAGCAGCCAACAAAACAATGGGGCAAGGTGGTTTTCAAGAAGTTGAACAAATGAATTTATTTAAAGATATGGTTTGCTACCAAGAAGAGGTAAGAGATCCATCAAGAATGGCTGAAGTTTTAAATAGAGTAATTGAAAAAGCCATTCGTGGTTCTGCGCCAGCACAAATTAATGTTCCAAGAGATTATTGGACACAAGTAATTGATATTGAATTGCCTCCTATCGTGAGATTAGAAAGACAAGCTGGAGGATTAGATGCAATAGATCAAGCTGCTAACTTATTATCTAATGCTAAGTTTCCCGTAATTTTATCGGGTGCAGGAGTTGTAATTGGTGGAGCAATTAATGATTGTGTTAAACTAGCAGAAAAATTAGACGCACCGGTATGTTCAGGATACCAACATAATGATAGTTTTCCCGGAAGTCACCCTCTTGCTGTTGGCCCTTTAGGTTATAATGGTTCTAAAGCAGCAATGGAATTAATTGCTAAAGCTGATGTTGTTTTAGCTTTAGGGACTAGACTAAATCCTTTTTCTACATTACCTGGTTATGGAATTGATTATTGGCCTAAAGAAGCAAAGATAATTCAAGTAGATATGAATCCAGATAGGATAGGCTTAACTAAAAAAGTTACTGTGGGTATATGTGGAGATGCAAAGCTTGTTGCACAACAATTACTAAACAAACTTTCATCTAAAGCAGGTGATACAGAAAGAAAGCAAAGAAAAGATTTAATTCATCAAACTAAATCTGCATGGTTACAGAAACTATCAAGCCTTGACCATGAAGATGATGATCCCGGAACAGTATGGAATAAAGAAGCTAGAGAGAGAGATAAAGATAGAATGTCACCTCGACAAGCTTGGAGAGCTATACAAGCTGGCATGCCAAATGATGTAATAATTTCAAGTGACATTGGAAATAATTGTGCGATAGGAAATGCTTATCCTACATTTGAAAAAGGACGAAAATATTTAGCTCCAGGCTTATTTGGTCCATGTGGTTACGGTTTTCCAGCTATATTAGGTGCTAAAATAGGTTGTCCAGAAACACCAGTTATTGGGTTTGCTGGTGACGGCGCTTTTGGAATAAGTATGAATGAAATGAGTTCGTGCGCAAGAAAAGAATGGCCAGCCATTTCAATGGTAATATTTCGAAATTATCAATGGGGAGCTGAAAAAAGAAATTCAATTTTATGGTTTGATGATAATTTTGTAGGAACCGAGTTAGATCCAGAGTTAAGTTATTCTAATGTTGCAAATGCCTGTGGTTTAAAAGGTGTAACAGTTAAAACAATGGAGGAAACTACAAAAGCTATCAAACAATCTTGTGAGGATCAAAAAAAAGGTATCACAACTTTTATTGAGGTAATTTTAAATCAAGAGCTGGGTGAGCCATTTAGACGAGACGCTATGAAAAAACCAGTCAGAGTTGCTGGAATTAATAAGAAAGATATGAGAGTTCAAAAAGACTTGAGTTAATTTTCTAGCTTATTTAAAATTTCTTTTAAAAAAATCGATGAATGGTATTCATTTTTAAGATGGGATGCTACATCACCTTTTCTATACATATTTTTAAGTTCATTTTCCGTGAAGGAATAATTTGAAAAATTTAAATGTTTAATTACACTTTTATTAAAATCGACAATAATTTGATCAATATAATTTGAGACATTAACTTTATATAATCCTGAGTGATGGTTTCTATGAGGAAAACTAACTATTAAAATCTTTTTTAAATTTTGTTGGGTAATAAGAAAATTTAAATAATTTACTAAAGATTTTTTGAATTTTTCCTTTGAAATATCATTTGAATCTAACAATTCTTTTTGAATTTGACCAAAATTACATTTTGTAATATTTCTATTTTTCCATCCATTAGTGAAAATATTTTGAAAGGAATTAAAATTTCTTTTAAAGAAATACCTAATTTTAATATAAGGAAATTTAATCACTGTATATACATTATTATTTGATAAATACATTTCAGAATATTCGTAAATTTTTGTGTAATCATATGTCGCTCGAGTGTAACTCTCTGGCTCTATAGAGATTAATTTACCACTAGGGGAGAAAACTTTTTTTTTATCATATCTGCATATTTCATCACCTAAGTCAGTTTGGTCTATATAAATTACTAAAAAATCAGGATTTATATTAAAGTCCTTTTTTAATATTTTAAATTGAATATGCATTACACTTGGAGCATATGATGTAGTGCCTGCGTTAAAAGAATTTATCTTATTTTTTTTTGAAAAATTTTTTAGTGATATAAATGACTCCTTACCTTGAGATATTTGTTCTGCCCATGAGTCTCCTTGTATTAGAAGAGTCGTTTTAAAATTTTTTTCATTATGAATTATAGAAAATAAATAATCATTTTTATCTTTTAGCTTTCCGCTATCTCTTAGATGATGTAATTTTTTAGAATATTCTTTGTGAAAAATTAAATTTTCTTTTGATTTGAACAAATTCTTTGAATTCTTATTGATATCATAAATGCCCCAAATGCCAATAATTATATAGATAGGAATTAAAGTTATGATTATTGTAATTATATAATAAATAAATTTTTTCATTACGTTTATCAGTAAATCAATATATAAAATATCTATGAGGCATAAATATAAAAAAGACAAGCAATTTGGATATTTATTTTTTATTGTTTTTCTTATCCTAAGTTTATGGCCGTTGCTTAATTTCAATGAAATAAATTTTGTTTATTTAATTATTTCGTTCTTGTTTTTATTATTAGCACTTGTTTATCCAAAGATTTTAAGCCCACTTAATAATAAATGGATAAAATTAGGTGAACTATTAGGTAAAATTATTGCACCAATAATAATGGGTTTAATCTATTTTTTTATTTTAACACCAATTAGTCTAATCATGAAATTGTTTGGTAAAGATATTCTAAAATTGAAATTTTCAAAGAAAAATTCTTACTGGATAAAGAGAGTTAAAGATTTAGGAACAATGAACAAACAGTTTTAATTTACATATATGAGAAAAACAATTTTTACAAATTTGATTGTGATATTTACAATTATTTTTTCAGTTGAGTTTTTTTTAAGATTTTTTGAAATAGTAGGATTACAAGGTTACAACGAAAAATTTTTTTCTCAGAAAGATGGTATCGTATTTAACCAACCTAATTCATTATTAAAAGTTGCAGGTAAGTTAGCTAAAACTGATACAGATGGTTTCAGAATTCCAATAAACAATTATACTACTAAAAAAAATAATAAGACTATTCACGTGTTGGGTGATAGCGTTAGTTTCGGTTTTGGTATTAAAGAAAAAGATTCTTTTGCAGGACTACTTAGAAAAAAAATTTCATCAAATATTTCAAACCATTCAGTTATTGGACATAATTTGGTTAGCTATCATTATATTTTAGATAAAAACAAAAAAAATACTATAAAGAATTCAGATGAAGTTGTAATTTTTTTATGTCTTAATGACATTTATTTAGAGCAAGGAATTATAAAGAGAAATCAATTAGATCAAGTATCTTATGTGGAGGAAAATTATTTCATTAGAATTTTAAAAAATGAAAGATTTATTAAAATCAATGTCTTCTTAAGAGAAAAATCTGCTTTATTCGTTTTTTTAAAATCTATTGGCACAAATGGTGTTGAAAGACATTTTAAATACACAGAAAAAAAATATGAAGATGAAGACCTTCTTAATATTTATGCAAAGTATATATCTAAAATTAACCAAATATCAAAAAAAAAAAATATTAAAGTGAAATTTGTTTTATTACCTTATGCTTTTCAGGTTGTTAATCGTTGTAGCAAGGAGCATATGAAACCTCAAAATATTTTACGTGAGATTTTTCAAAAATCTGATTTAGAACTGTACGATTTTACTGAAGATTTCTGCAGAAATTCTGAGGGTAAAAACTTATTTCTTGGTCATGATCCAGTCCATTTATCTAACACTGGACACGAATTAGTAACTAGATTAATTATTGAAAATAAGATTATTAATTAATGATTGAATTTATAAAAGAATTTTTTGAGTTTCTTAAAGAGAGAAAAAAATATTGGCTTTTACCAATAATTATTGTTCTCTTTTTATTTGGTATTCTGATAGTTTTAAGTCAGGGTTCAGCAGTAGCTCCATTTATTTATACAATTTTTTAGTGACATATATTTTAGGTATATCAGCATTTTATCATGATAGTGCAGTAGCTCTAATAAAAGATGGTGTAATAGTTTCAGCGGCACAGGAGGAAAGATTTTCTAGAAAAAAACACGATGCTCGATACCCTAAAAATGCAATTAATTATGTTTTACAAGAAGCAAATATTAAACTTAATGACATAAATCATATTGTTTTTTTTGAAAAACCATTTTTAAAATTTGAAAGGTTGTTAGAGACGTATCTTGCTTTTGCACCAAGAGGTTTTAAGTCTTTCAGTCTATCCATGCCAATTTGGTTAAGAGAAAAACTTTTTCAAAAAAAATATCTATTTGATAATTTAAAACAGCAAGATGAAAACTTAAGAGACATAAGTAAAATCAAATTTTCAGAACACCATTACAGTCATGCTGCAAGTGCGTTTTTTCCTTCCCCGTTTAAAGAAGCCGTAGTACTAACGTTAGATGGAGTTGGAGAGTGGGCCACAACAACTGTAGCTATCGGTAAAGAAAATAAAATTAAAATATTAAAAGAAATTCATTTTCCACATTCTTTAGGATTACTTTACTCCGCTTTTACGTATTATACAGGGTTCAAAGTAAATAGTGGAGAGTATAAATTAATGGGGTTAGCTCCATACGGAAATCCAAAATATAAAGAAATTATTTTAAAGAACCTTTTAGACTTAAAACCAGACGGCTCCTTCAGGCTAAACATGAGATATTTTAATTACGCAACTGGATTAACTATGACAAATAAAAAATTTGATAACTTATTCGGTTTTTCTGCACGAAATGCAAAAAAAGATAAGTTAACTCAATTCCATATGGATATAGCATCTTCCATTCAAGCAGTAACAGAGGATATAATTTTGAAAATAACAAAAAATCTTGCCGATGAATTCAATATTAAGAATCTTTGTTTAGCTGGAGGTGTTGCTCTAAATTGTGTTGCTAATGGCAAAATTTTAAAAGAAAAAATTTTTGATAATATTTGGATACAGCCTGCTGCAGGAGATGCAGGTGGTGCATTAGGCGCAGCTTTAGCATACTGGCATCAAGAACTTGATAAACCAAGATTGTCTTTTAAAGATAATATGAAAGGATCTTATCTAGGTCCTAAATATGATAATAATTTTATAGAAAAAAAATTAAACAATCTCAATGCGATATTCAAGAAATTAACTCCTCAGCAAATAATTTCAGTTTCAGCAAAAAAATTAGCAGAAAGTAAAACCATTGGTTGGTTTCAAGGACGAATGGAATTTGGCCCTAGAGCCTTAGGTGGAAGGTCCATATTAGCTGATCCTAGGTCTGAGACTATGCAAAAAGAATTAAATTTAAAGATCAAATTTAGAGAGAGTTTTAGACCTTTTGCTCCATCAGTTTTAAGAGAAGATGTTAACGAATGGTTTGAATTGAATTGTGACAGTCCTTACATGTTGCTAGTAGCAGAGGTTAAAAAGTCTAAACAAAATGGAATGACAGATCAGGAAAAGAATTTATTTGGAATAGAAAAACTAAATATTAAAAGATCAATAATTCCGGCAATAACACATGTAGATTATTCTGCAAGAGTGCAAACAGTAAATAGAGAAACTAATCCAAAATATTATGATTTGATTAATGAGTTCAAAAAAATTACTAACTGTCCTGTTCTCGTCAATACTTCATTCAATGTAAGAGGTGAACCAATAGTTTGTTCTGTTGAAGATGCGTTTAATTGTTTTATGGGTACTAATTTAGATGTTTTAGTCATTGAAGATTTTATACTTCATAAAGAAGATCAAAAAGAGATAAATATAAAAGATTATAAAAAAGAATTCGAATTAGATTAATCAAGTTTTAAAACTGAAGATGGATCTAATCTAACATTAAACCAATTTAGTCTTACGTCCAAATGAGGGCCAGTAGACCTTCCAGTTGAACCTACCGTACCAATAATTTCACCCTGTTTTACTTTTTGACCTTTTTTTACATATATATCTTTCATATGCATATACAAAGTTGATATTCCATGACCATGATCAAAAATTAAAGTACCACCGGTGTAAAATAAATCAGGCTCTACCATTGTTGTTTTACCATCCAACATCGCTTTAATTTTAGTTCCTTCTTTAGCAGCAAAGTCTATTCCGTAATGTGGCCATTTAGGCTTTCCATTAAGAACCCGTTGACTACCATAAACCCCCGTTACTATTGCATTATCTAGTGGAGTTATAAATTTTTTCTTAAAAAAAGTTAAATTACTATCAATTGATCTAGCATTACCAATAAGTTTATTTTCTTTTTTTATTCTGTCATAAACTTCTTTAGGGGGAGTAACTTTTTTTTCAGGTAATCCATCAATTTTTTGAATTTTATATTTTCTTTTAAAAACTTTTTTTTCAATTATTTTAGTTTCACCTTGATAACTTGATTTTATAATTATATTATTTTTTCTGTCTCTACCTAACCCAAAAACAAAATAACCATCTGTGGAAACTTTTACTTTCTTATCATCAATGCTAACTTTAGACCCTGGTATTGTTTTGCCTAGAATAAAAGAACCCTGTTTAAAACTTCCTTCAAATTCAATAGCAAAAGAATTAGAAGTAAAAAAAAATATTATTATTATAAATTTAATTATTTTGCAGTCCATCCACCATCTACTAATAAAGAAGTTCCAGTAATCATCGACGCTGCATCAGATGCCATAAAGACAACCGCTGAAGCAATTTCATTCATTTCTGCAAAACGGCCTAAAGCAATATTATTTAACATATTTTTTTTGAATTTTTTATCTCTTAAAAATTTTTTTGTCATTGGGGTTACTACAAAAGTTGGACATACTGTATTTACTCTAATGTTATATGGAGCTAATTCTAATGCCATACCTTTAGTTAAACCCTCTAAACCAAATTTGGTCATACTATAAACGCTCCTTTTTGGGCCACTCACATGACCCATTTGAGATGACATGTTTATAATTGATCCCCCAATTTTTTTTCGGTTTTTAGTCTTTAACATTTTGATTGAAACTAACTGAGCCACATTAAATGAAGCAACAGTATTAATTTTTACCAAATGCTCCATATTTGAAGTGTTAACTTTTAAAAAATGCTCAGGAATATTAGTTCCAGCGTTATTAATTAGAATATCAATCTTATTTTGACTATCTATGACTTCTTTTATTTCATCGTAATCTGTCACGTCACAACTGTATGACTTACATTTAACTTTAAATTTTTTTATTAATTTTGAAACATCATTTAAATCTCTCTCGGTTCTGCTGACTATAATTAAATTTGCACCAGCTTCAGCAAGAGCTAATGCACAAGCTTTTCCTAAGCCTTTTCCAGCCCCTGTTACTAAAGCATATTTATTTTTAAGGTTATATTTCTTTAAGTACATTTTTAAATTATCAATTTTAAATCAGTATATATTAAATCTAATGCAACCATCAATATAGCGATTAAACCAACCCAAGCAATCCACTTGTATTTTTTAATCCACTCCGAAATTAAATTAGCTGCTACAGCCATCAAAACTATTGATAAAATTAAACCAAATATAAGTAAATGATAGTGGTGCCCAGCAGCTCCAGCTACTCCAAGAACATTATCTAAACTCATTGTAAAATCTGCAAGAAGAACAGTCCAAATAGCTTTTAATAAACTTGAATTATCAACATTGATTTCCTTCTTATTAGAATCTTGTTTTATTATGTCAACATAAAGTTTGTAAACAATATAAAGTAAAAGCACACCACCTATTAATCTTAAACCTTTTACTTGCAACAAATAAGCGGTAAGTAAAGTTAAAATTATTCTTAAGATTACCGCTCCTCCAATACCCCAGAAGATTACCTTTTTTCTTTGTGGTTGGGGAAATTTAGACGCCACCATTCCAATGATAATTGCATTATCGCCCGCTAAAATAAGATCAATGAAAACAATTTGTGAAAATACAATTATTTGTTCTGACATTTATTGATTCAATATCATGTCTGATGCCTTCTCAGCAATCATTATAGTTGGAGCATTTGTATTGCCAGACGTTATATTAGGCATAATAGATGCATCAATTACTCTTAAATTTTCTAAACCTTTGACTTTCAACTTTTCATTAACAACTGAGTCGTCGCTTTGACCCATTTTGCAAGTACCGACAGGATGGAAAATTGTTTGAGTATGTTCGCTTCCTGCTTGAACTAATTCTTCATCATCAGTGATATGTATACCAGGCCTGTATTCTTCAGGCTCATATTTCTTAAAAGCTTCTGTCTCTAACATAATTTTTCTAACAATTTTTAAACTTTTTGCAGCAACGTCTCTATCATCTTGCGTAGATAAATAATTCATTTTTATCTTTGGGTTTTCTCTACTATCTTTACTCACAATATTTATTTCGCCTCTACTCGTTGGTCTAATATTAGCAATAGTAGGAGTGATGCCGTCGAAATCATGCATTTTAGTTGCACCTAATATATCTGTGCTAATTGGCTGAACATGGAACTGTAAATTTGGCGTAGCTTTTGATGGGTCACTTTTTAGAAAACCACAAACTTGACTAGCACCCATCGTCATAGGCCCACTCTGATTTAATAAATATTCTAATCCAATTAAAAGATTTCCAAATAGACTATTAATTCTTCCATTTAAGGATTTTAAATTTTTTACTTTATAAACCGGTCTAAACATCAAATGATCTTGTAAATTTTTTCCGACACCCTTCAATTCATGGATAATTTCTATTCCATGCTTTTGAAGTTTTTGTTTATCTCCTATACCAGAGACTTGTAATATTTGAGGAGAGCCTATTGAGCCAGCTGAAAGCAAGATTTCTCTATTCGCTTTAACTGTCAATAATTTATCATTAACAAAATAACTCACACTTACGGCTTTTTTTCCTTCAAAATTAATTTTTTGCACATGTGCGTTCACTGTTATTTTAAGATTTGGTCTTTTTTTAATTGGATTGAGATACCCTTTAGCTGCACTACAACGTAGTTTAAGTAGTTTTTGACGACTTGTAGTAAATTGAAAATATCCAACTCCATAATTATTTCCTGTGTTGAAATCTTTAGTTCTAGGAATTCCAAATTCTTCAGCTGCATTTTGAAATTCTTCCAACATTTTTAAATTAATTTTTTTATTTGTTACAGATATTGGACCACTATCATTGTGAAATTTGCTTTTACCTAATTCATTGTTTTCTGATTTTAGAAAGTAAGGAAGAACATCTTCCCACCCCCAACCTGTGTTACCTTGTTGTCTCCAGTTGTCATAATCATTACTCTGTCCTCTAATCCATAAAAGGCCATTAATTGATGAGCTACCACCTAATGTCTTCCCTCTTGGGTAACGAATTGATCGATTAGCCATTGTCTCATCTTTTTCAGTTTGAAAGCACCAATCAACTTTTGGATTATGCATCGTTTTGTAATAACCAACTGGAATATGTATCCACGGGTAAGTATCCTTACCTCCTGCCTCCAGCAAGAGAACTTTATTCTTTTCATTTGCTGTTAACCGGTTTGCTAAAACACATCCTGCAGATCCTGCTCCAATTATTATGTAATCAAATTCTTCCATAGATAAATTATACTTATAGGTGGAAATCTTTTGATTGCCAATGTATCAAATTCAACCTTAGGTTTAAATACTAATGTTTGACTCTGTAATTCTAAAGAGGTTTAATTCTTGAATTATCAATAATCAAACGGGGGAATAATGAAAAAATTATTAACTGTTGTTTTAAGTTTAGC
>MDSV01086675.1_pt1 | contig 11117 bp, 12 predicted proteins | sample 810851 | NCBI WGS metagenome assembly MDSV01 (sample SAMN05326640, study PRJNA326480) | marine metagenome | isolation source: seawater | place: Atlantic Ocean: North East | collected 2012 | reverse complement strand
TCCGGAATATCCAGGGGCAGTTTCTTTATTTGTTTATGAAACTTCAAAGATTAGCAAATATAAAAAAGATATAACTGTTTATGGAAATACAAACCATAAAAAAAAATTTCCTATTAAATATAAGAATATTGAACTCAAAAATAAACTGTTTGGTAGTCAAACAAAAATTTATGTTAACAAATTTATTGATTTAGAATTACAGAATAATTCAACTATAGTAGAAGTTCATAATCGACCTAGTTATATTCAGATTTTATCTACAAAACTCTATAACAAGATATTTACTTTATATTTCCATAACGATCCACTATCAATGGAAGGTTCTAAAACTATTAAAGAAAGAAAAAATCTTCTAAAAACTTGTTATAAGATTATATTCAATAGCAGTTGGTCTAAAAAAAGGTTCTTAGAAGGTTTAGAAAATAAATTCATTAACAGTAGTAAATTAGTTATATGTTATCAATCTGCTATTAAGGGAAATTTATCACTTATAAAAAAAAAGAAAAAATGGGTAACATTTGTTGGAAAACTTAATAAAGCCAAAGGTTATGATATTTTTAGTAAAGCAATTAAAAGAATTTTAGATAAACATCACGATTGGAAAGCCAAAATAATAGGAGATGAGAAAAGAGAAAAAATTTTTTTAAAACATAAAAATGCAGATTTATTAGGATTTCAGAAACACAATAAAGTAATAGAAATTTTTAAGAAAACGAGTATTGCGGTTGCTTGCTCTAGATGGGAAGAGCCTTTCGGTAGAACAAGTTTGGAGGCTTCTGCAAATGGTTGTGCTGTAATAATTACAAATAAAGGTGGTTTAAATGAAACTGTTACTAACGCAAAAATCATTAAAAATTTATCGGTAAAAGATTTAACTAAGACTATTGACTTTTTAATTAAAAGTAGAAATCACAGAAAAAAATTACAAGAATTATCAATTAAAAATTTTTTTTTAACACATAAATTTGTTACAAAAAATTTAGACGAATTAAGATCTGAAAAAATATTTTCTATAAAAAAAATTTTTACAAAAAAGAAACCTAAAAATTTAAGAATACTTCATATTACAAACTTCAATGAAAGATTAGATGGTCGTCTTTTCTTTAATACAGGAAGAAGAATAAATAATGGTTTTATTAGACTAGGACACAGTGTGTTAGGTTTCAGTGATAGAGATATTCAAAAATACTATAAATCCATTCAAGATTTTAAAGGAGCAAAGATTTTAAATGATAAATTAAAAAAGACTTGTTACAACTACAAGCCTGATTTAATTATGTTGGGTCATGCTGATTTAATATCTTCTCAACAAATACAAGAATTAAAAGACGATTATCCAAATGTTAGATTTGGACAGTGGTTTCTTGATCCTCTTAATAAAAGAGGTCCAGATTATGAAAGAAACAAAGAGAGAATTCTTGATAAAATTCATAAGGTAGATGCAACTTTTACCACTACATCACCGAAAGTTTTAAGTTTTATGCCTAACAAAGGCAAAAATTTTTTTATACCAAATCCAAGTGATCCTTCATTTGAAACTTTAAATAATTATTTAAAACCATGTAATGTTGATGTTTTTTTTGCTTTAAGTCACGGAGTGCATAGAGGCGTTCTAAAGTCTGGCAAAATAGATGATAGAATAAATTTTATAGAGAAATTAAGAAAAATTACGTCAGATGTAAAATTTGATATCTATGGGATTGATAAAGTTCAACCTATATGGGCTGATCATTACTTTAAAACAATAGCAAATGCAAAAATGGGCTTAAACTTAAGCAGGGGAGAAGCGATAAAGTATTATAGTAGCGATAGAATCACCCAAATTATTGGTAATGGTTTAGTGTGTTTAATAGATCAAAAAACAGAATATAGTGATTTTTTTTCGGATAAAGAAATGGTTTTTTACAAAAGTCTTAGTGATCTATCTGAGAAAATTTCAAAACTATCTAAAGATGAAAAACTTAGAAAGTCAATAGGTAAAAAAGGCAAAGACAAATACATGAAGTATTTCAATTCAAAACTAGTCGCTCAGTTTATAATAGATAAAACTTTAGGTATTGAAAATAAGAATAAATACATTTGGCACAAATAATGTTTTCTATCATTATACCAACTTTTAATAATTTAGAATATTTAAAATTATGTTTAAAAAGTTTAAAAAAAAATTCTTCATACGAACATGAAATTATAATTCATATCAATGAAGGAAAAGATGGAACTTTATCCTATTTAAAAACATGTAATTATAAAACTACTTTTAGTGAAAAAAATTCAGGTGTATGTGTTGCTTTTAATGAAGCTGCTAAGAAAGCTTCAAAAAACTTTATTGTCTTAGCTCATGATGATATGTACTTTTGTCCTAATTGGGATGATGTATTTTATAATGAACTACAAAACATTCCAAAAAATACAAATTTTTTTTTATCAGGTACAATGGTTCAACCATTCAAGTCTTATATTAATCTTGATTGTGGTAACACTATAAATAATTTTGATGAAAAAAAACTTCTAGAAGAACTTCCAAAAATTAAATTTAAAAATTTTCAAGGAACTCATTGGCAACCATCTTTAATACCTTTAAAAACTTGGAAAAAAGTAGGGGGTTTTAGTGAAGAATTCAGTCCTGGCTTAGGTTCAGACCCAGACTTTAATATGAAGCTTTGGAATTTAGGAGTAAGATTATTTAAAGGTCTTGGTGATTGTAGAGTTTATCATTTTTCATCTCTCTCTCTTAGAAAAAAAACTTGGAATAATGGAGCTAAGACTTTTTTATTAAAGTGGGGATTTAGTATTAAATTTTTTAAAAAGCATTATTTAAGATCAGATCAACCTTTTAATGATTTATTAAGTGAGCCAAATAAGGACTTAAGTTATTACATTGGATTAATTAAATGTAAAATTGCTTTTTTTTTCCATTCAGCTATTAGTTAATTTATTTAAAGCGTTATTTTTGAATAAATCTGCTTCTTTTATGTATCTTCGAACCATATCCACTGATTTATGACCAGTCATAGCCATTATATTTCTTTCACTAGCACCATATTCAGCAGTTGTAGTTGCAAAACCTGATCTCAGACTATGCCCAGCATATTTTTTTTCATCAAGTCCTGCACTGAGTGCATGCTTTTTAATTATTAATGCAACATTTTTGTCTGATATTGGAAAAACAAAATCATTTTTATTTTCAGACATCCAATGCTTAAGATGATCTACGGGACAATATTCTGTATATCTAAAAGAGGGGATTGCTTTTGTCATACCCTCTCCAGATTGATCAGATTTTGATTTTTTAACAAATATTTTTACTCCTTCTTTGACAAATTCAACATCCTCTCTAGTGATAGCCACTAATTCAGATCTTCTAAATCCACCTGAAAAACCGATTAATATTAAAGACTTATCTCTTAATTTTTTGAATTCACTAGATGAAGATTTATTAATTGCTTTAATTATTTCTTTTAAATCATTGAATAATAATGGTTTTTTTCCTTTTTGATGAACGCCTATTTGCCTTTTAATACCTAGTAAATTTTCAACTATTATTGGATGCTTGGTATCTAAATAATGACCTTTATATCTATGCATTACATTGATTGACGCTAAGCGTCTCTTTAAAGTGCTATATTTTGATTTTTTTGATAAATGTGTAAGGTATAGCGAAACTATCTTTGGATCTGTTGGCATACTTTTCATCCCGTGTTTTGAACAAAATAATACAAAATCATTAAAATCAGATTTATATGCCCGAATAGTGTTTTTAGCTTTTGATAGTTTTAAATTATCTAAAGTTTCAATTTCTAATTTTTTTATCTCTGTAGTTAAATCTTTCATTAATTTCCGATAACCATTAATTATCGGAAATAATATATTATGTATTTTTAATTGTCAAGATATTAAAATTAATAATGTTTGAGAGTCGAAAAAAAGTTTTATTAGATCGAGGTCCAAGTTGGCCTGATTTTGATAAGGCTGAGCCATTTATGGTTAGATATTACTTACTGTTTAGAAAGCGACCCAAGTGGTTTCCTTTTAATATTCTTATACATAGGATACTTAAAAGCGATTTAGGTGATCTGCATGACCATTATTGGTCCTATATTACAATTATTCTTAAAGGTGGATATTGGGAGACTAATGATACTGGCACATATTGGCGAGGACTAGGATATATTGGCTTTAGAAAGGCCTCAGATAGACATAGTTTGAAGATTCCAGAGGGTAAAGAAGCATGGACTTTACTTATTGCAGGCCCTAATAGAGGATCTAAGCAGTTTGCTAAGTTTAAAAAAGAGAAAAACTAGAGTTACATGATTAAATACATTATATTTTTCGCATTATTTTTAATTTTAGTGTTTTTTTTAATTAATTCTTGGGAAAAATTAAATAAAGCTACTAAGAAAAACTTAATAATTAGCTTTTTAGCATTAATTTTAGTTTCTATGAGCTTATTAACTTACTTATTATTCGATTAATGACCAAATTTACAAAATTTCAGCTTAAAGTTTGGGCTTTTACCAAAAAAATACCCGCGGGAAAGGTTAAAACTTACAAAGAAGTTGCTAAAAATATAGGTAGACCCCTTTCCTACCGAGCTGTTGCCAACGCTTTAGCTAAAAACCCTTTTGCACCAAAAGTCCCATGTCATAGAGTTATAAGATCAGATGGATCACTAGGAGGATATTCAGGTAAAGGCGGGGTAAAAATGAAGAAACTTTTGTTAAAAAAAGAAGGCATATCGCTCTAGAATTATTGTTTGGCGGGCGTTTTAGCCAAACCTATCCTTTTTTACTTAATTTTTATGAATACACTAATAAGTTGTACCACTAAATCACTAATCGCAAAAAAATAGCTATATACGGGCGATTAAACGGTATATTCGCTAACTGCAGGGCTCATAGAATCGTTGCTAATTGCGAATAATAAATGTGCTAAAAACTAAGCTAGTCAACACTTTTAAACACTTCAAATAGTAAAATTTATATTTTTTCCTTAAATAGTTTGATTTTTACTAAATTTATCTTTGTTAAACTTTGTTTTTCAATAAAAATCACCACCAAATAGGCTTTATTTACCAACAGTTTTCGAATGTTTTGTAATTATAAGTAAGTACTATTTACTTATAACTTAAAGTAATACTTTAAGAAAGGTAATTATATCATTGTATTTATTGAAAATATTTAATACTATAAAAAACAACAATAGGCACTGTGACTAATGACATAAGCGTGGAAGTAACAATTACACTAGCAACACTATCAACTACCTTTTTCTCTGAATACATAGATCCAACAAGATAAGTTAGAACTGCACTAGGCATGGCTGACTGTATGAGCAGAACTCCAGCAGAGTACCCTTCTAAATCTAAATATTTAATTAAACTAAAACCTATGATTGGACCAATTATTACTCTTACAGCGCCTAGTATTGAAGCTTTTGTCCATGAAACTACTTGGAACCTAGATAACGCAATTCCTAGAGACATCAAAACAAGAAAAATAGTAGTATATGTTAATAAAAAAGTAGTATTTTCAATAAATCCAGGCACTTCCCACTCAAAATATAAGAATAATACAGCTGCAAAAATTCCATAAATAGGAACATTTTTTATAAGTATCTTCATTGAAAAACTTTTTTTTGCTAATAAAACACCAACTGTAAAATGGAGCAAAATAATTACAGATGCAATTGCTGAAGCAACTCCTAAGCCGGCTGTACCGTAAGCAAATAAACATATTGGGACGCCCATATTACCAGTGTTAGGTAAAATCAAAGGAGGTAATTCACTAACTACATCCTTTTTTAGGAGAAAAAGAAATAAAAAACCAATTATTGCAAATCCACCAATTATGACTAGAGCATATATAAAATACTCAATGAAAGTATTAAGAGTTACACCAGTTGTAGTGATAGTATAAAAAATCATAGCTGGAGTACCAATATTTCCTGCAAAATTTGTTATAAAATTTGTGTCAAATTTTGGATCTTTTACACCAAGATAATATCCAACACCAATTACAAAAAAGACAGGAAATAATACATCGAAGAGTTTAATATAGAGTTCCATTAAACTCTTACATCAGATTTTCTTGGTTTTCTCAACTTGTTTTTAAAATTAATTGCTGATTCAAACTCCATTAATCTTTTATAAATCGATCTTAACTCTGTAATTCTAGTCCAGTTTTGTAAAAATAAAGAAAAACTACTTTGAACTTCTCTGAATGCACTTGATGTTTGAATTAAAACTCCAAGTGTCATAGCACCAGTAAATAATCCTGGACCCATCAATAAATATGGAACTATAATCATCGATTGGTTATACATAATTAGCCATAGGTCGAAATATCCGTAATGTAAAAAAAGTCTGTGGTAATTCAATTTAATGCCAGTAAATAATTGTAAAACAGTAGGAGCTTGCACATAATTTCTCCTATCATCTTCACCATAAACTAATTCTTTTCTAAATGCTGCTTCAACTTTTTGATTATTGTATTCAAGACCAGGTAGTTTGATACCAACTATCCAACTAATTATTAAGCCACCTAGACTTGCAGTTAAAGAAACCCAAACTAAAGAGCCAGATATATCTTTAAAAAAGGGAATTACAACATTGGATGAAAGACCCCACAAAATTGGTAAAAATGCAATCAATAACATAATTGCCCTTACAACTTGTAATCCTAAACTTTCAACAATTTTTGCAAAGTTCATTGCATCTTCTTGAATTCTTTGAGATGCACCTTCAACTTTTGCATCTACAGCTCTCCAATAAGGCAAGTAAGAAAAAGTCATGGCTTCTCTCCATCTAAAAGCCCAAATTCGAGTAAAATAGTTAGTTATAGTATAGATAATAACATAAGGAATAGCTAACTTCATAAATAATGCTATTCCATCGTAGAATTCTGAAAGCTCCCTCTCAGGTGCTTTCTGGAGTAAATCGTAAAAACCCTTATACCATTCATTAATTTTTACATCTATATAGGTTTGTGCAAGTAGCGATAATATTATAAATCCAAATCCACCCCAGGACCACAGCAACCATTTTCTTTCTGTAAAAAAACTACGCCACATATTTATTTTTTAAGAAAATTGTCAGCATAAGACTTGATGACATATTCTTTTTTTTTAGGTTCAATAAGTTTGTAAACTATGGAATTTTTTTTTGCATAATCTATTGCTTTTTCTTTTGAAGAAAATTTTAATACTATAGAATTTAATGTATCTGTTGAACTTTCCCATCCCATTAATGGATTGGTTTTTGTATCTTTAGTCTCAAATTCTAAAATCCAGTATTTTTGCTTTGCTCTACCTGATTGCATAGCAGTTTTAGAAGGAATATATATTTTTGCTTTTTTCATTTTTATTCAATAGGAAAATTACAAGTTACTCCATTTACATAATTGGAATTTAAATTAATCATAAATTTTTGATTTTCATTATTAAAAACTTTATTTATCATAGCAATTCCCACAATCTTTTTAAATTTAGGAGAATAAGCGGCTGACCTTAAGTCCCCTATAATTTTTTTGTCTAAATTTAATATAGGCAATGTATCAACTAAATTGATTTCTTTTGTATCTATTTTCACCCCCATTAATTTTCTCTTAATTCCCTTCTCTTTAATTTTTATAAGATTTTCTTTTCCTAAAAACAGTATATCTGATTCTAAATTTATATATTTATCAAAACCACACTCAAATGGATTATCCCCAATATCCATATCATTGCCATATGACAATAAACCACCTTCAATCCTTTCAGGGTGATTAGGTGCTCCAGGTTTTAAATTAAAATCTTTTCCCACTTCAAAAAAGTGATCATAAAGTTTTTGTCCAGCTTCTTCATTATCTATGTGAATTTCAAAGCCTCCTTGCTTAGAATATCCTGATCTTGAAATTAAAAATCTAATATTATTATGCTCAAAATAATCAAATTTAAAAAAGCGCAGCTGATTTATTTTTTCACCAAATATTTTTTCCATAAGTTGAAATGATTTAGGTCCCTGAACAGCTAAAACACTAATATTAGTCTCAAAAATATTAACGTTAAGTTTCATAGACTCAGATATTCCTTTAGCAAATAAAAGGACATCAGAGTCAGCAATACATACTCTCCATTTTTCTTCTTCAAGTTTATAAATTAAAGGATCGTTAATCATATTACCTTTGCTATCAACTAAAGGTGCATAATAACATCCTCCAACTTTAGATTTCGACAAGTCTCTACAAGTCATTAATTGTATTAATTTATATGAATCTTTTCCTGAAAACTCAATTTCTCTTTGAACTGAAACATCCCAAATCTGGACAAACTTTTTTAAATGATTGTACTCTTCCTCAGAAGAAGAAAAACTGGTTGGTAACAACATATGATTATAAACTGTATAAGATTTTACACCCTGTTTTTCTATCCTTGTGGTAAATGGAGTTCCTCTTAATCTTCTTGATTTTGAAATTATAAATTTTTTCATAATTTTAAAAATTCAACCATTTTTTCTCTCATCTCAAAAGCTTTTTCAAGAATTATCATATGACCACAGTTTTTTATTATATGTATTTTAGAGTCTTTTACAAAATTATAAAATTCTTTCCCTTTTTCGATCTTAATCATTTTGTCTAACTCTCCAAAAATAAATAAAGTTGGACAACTAATTCTTTTTGCAGCTATAACTCCGTTCTTGTAATTGTTACAAGCAACTAAATCTACAGCTAGAACTTCTCTAACTTCCCTTGCCGAGTTCAAAATTTTTTGTAGCGGATTACCTCCAATAAATTGTTTTGAACTACCATATCCCCACTTCATCATAAGATTTAGTGACTCTAGATTACCAGACTCAGCTAATTTAATTAAACTTTGATTAACTGGAATTTCATATGATCCAGCAATGAAAATTAATTTATTTACATCTGATGGATATTTAAAAGAATATTCTAGTGCCACTAAACATCCTTGAGAATGACCTGCTAAGGAGAAATTTTTGATTCCAATTTTTATAATAACTTTTTTTAACCAATCAGCCATATCTTCTACTGATTTTAAACTTTGACCATCAGAATTACCATGTCCTGGCAAGTCTAAAGTAATAACATTATAGTTTTGATCAGCTATGTACTGAGAGGTTAATGACCAAACAACATGCGATTGACCACTTCCGTGTAAAAGAACTATAGTTTCTTTTTTTGAATCAAAACTATCTCCTGTATCTTGTGAAAAAACTTTATTGTTATCTATTATAAAATCCAACTTTATCCTTTTTAAAACTATTTATCTTGCCATTTAGGAGACCTTTTTTCTAAGAAAGCATCAATCCCCTCTTTTGCATCTAATTTTAACATATTTTCTAACATCACTTTTGAAGCATAATTGTAAGCATCTGACAAATTCATAGTAATTTGTTTGTAGAATGCCTCTTTGCCCGTTTTTAAAGTCATGCCTGATTTTTTGGATATTTTTAAAGCTATATCATGAGTAAATTTTTTAAGTTCAGTTTCTTTTATTACTTTATTAATTAATCCCACTTTTTCAGCTTTATCAGAAGAAATCAATTCTCCTGATAACAACATTTCCATAGTGTGTTTATTTGAAAGAGTTCTTGAAATAGCTACCATAGGTGTTGAACAAAATAAGCCAATATTAACTCCTGGTGTAGCAAACTTTGCTAAATTATTTGCATACGCTAAATCACAACTAGCTACTAACTGACATCCTGCAGCTGTTGCTATACCTCCGACTTCAGCAATAACAGGTTTTGGATTATTCACAATTAATTGCATCATTGCAGAACACTTATCTAAAATTTTTTTAAAAAATTTTTTACCTTTATCAGGAGTTTTTCGAGCCAATTTTAATTCTTTAAGATCGTGTCCTGATGAAAAAATTGATCCTTCTCCAGATATTATTATTACCCGAACACTTTTGTCAGCAGCACCTTTTTTTAAATTTTTATATAAAAAATCAATCATTTTTTCAGATAATGCATTTTGATTACTCGGATCATTCAAATTTAAACGCATAATCTTATCAGTAATAGTTACTTCTAGAATCTCGCTATTTCTTTTAATATTCATTTAATTAATCTCAACTATAACATCTTTTGAAAGAGAATTTGCAATGAAACAATATCTATGTGCTCTATCTTGCATTTCTTTCATCTTTTTTTCATCAATTGAAAAGTTTTTTGAAAATTCCACTTTTGGACTTAATTCAATTTTAGTAACAGACATCATTCCTTTTGTATTTTTTCCAAGTGTAGCTATTGCGTTGTCTTTATAACTTAAAACTGGCCATTTCAATTTAGCCGCTAATGCCAAAAAAGTCATCATATGACAACTACTAAGAGATGCCGCCAATGTTTGTTCAGGGTTGATATTAACTGAATCTCCTGACCAATCTGGAGCGGAATCCCCATTAACTGATATATTGGGGGTGAAATTTATTTTATGTTTATTTGAATATTTACCTTGAGCAAATGTTGCATTTTCTAATTTCCAAATAAGATCAATAGATATTTTTGACATTAGTTATTTTAACTCTTTGGCTATTTTTCTTAATTCAAATTTTTGAATTTTACCTGTTGAAGTTTTGGGAAGATCACAAAACTCGACTTTTTTGGGAACTTTAAAACTAGCTAAAGTTTCTTTACAAAAATATATAAGTTCCTTCTCAGATACAGCTTTATCTTTTACTTTTTCTACAAAAGCACATGGAACTTCTCCCCATTTTTCATCTGGTTTTGCAACTACAGCTGCAATTGAAACTGATGGATGCTTCGATAACGTGTTTTCTATTTCAATAGAAGAAATATTTTCACCTCCAGAAATAATTATGTCTTTCGATCTATCTTGAATTTTTACATAACCATCGGGATGCATAACAGCTAAATCTCCGGTGTGGAACCAACCACCCTTCATGGCTTTATCAGTTGCGTCTTTGTCCTTAAAATATCCTTTCATAACTATATTACCTTTGATCATTATCTCGCCAATGGTTTTACCATCTCTAGGTACTTCTTTCATAGTTTCAGGATCCATTATAGCTACGCCTTCAGTGTTTGGATATCGAACTCCTTGTCTGGCTTTAATTTCATTTTGTTTTTCTTCATTAAGCTCATCCCAAGACTC